>ERZ791885.929-NODE-929-length-22752-cov-3.254307_pt1 | contig 22752 bp, 23 predicted proteins | sample MGYA00510159_ERZ791885 | MGnify/ENA primary metagenome ERZ791885 (study PRJEB30046, sample SAMN00792054) | human gut metagenome | study: EMG produced TPA metagenomics assembly of the A metagenome-wide association study of gut microbiota in type 2... | reverse complement strand
ATGGAATTTCGTTTTATAGCATGACACGGTTTAGCCACTTTATCGACAGTCTAAAAGACGTGATGCAGTTTTGCATCACGCCTTTTTTATATTTATACTAAATTTATTACTCCGATTATTGCAAGGTGAAGAGGATAATAGATATAGAAAAACCATTTCATAAATTTATTGACCTTTTCATTTTTTCCTCGCTGACCGTTATAAAGATAAATAACAGGAATTGAAATAACAACCGCCATTTGAATAATACCGTAAAGCTTATCAATAGCAAAGAAATAAACTAATGAATAAAGGAACACATAAAAAATCATCCAAAGCATTTGATTTTTGAAATTTCCCCTATTTGTACTTATCGCCATAATGCAAAGTGCGGCAATACAACTCCAATCGCTTGGAAGAGTTATTATGCATATTAAAATAACAAATAAAACTTTTAAAACATTATTTAACTTGTTACTGTAAGCCACTCTAAGCATAACAAGTCCCCATGCAAGCGACCACATTACACTCGTTTGGTTAAGAAAATTGCCATAATAAAAAGGGATAAAGGATTTAACATCAACAAAATCGTTAGATGCAAAAATATATGCGAAATGAGATATAAATGCAAAAAGGAACAATCTAAAAGTATATTTCTTTATATTTTTAGTATAATGATATCCCTCTGCTATAAAATAGCACATAATCGGGCAAGTAAGCCTTCCGATAATATGCATAATAACAGGCAACGCTTCCCTCGGATAACCGGAAAAAAGCATCCACGCAATATGGTCAACCGTCATAGCGACAATTGCAATTATTTTAAGCTGATTAGAATCAAGCAATTTGTTTTTCGTCATATATAACACCGAAATATTTTTATCATCGAGTCGCTGTCAAAACAGCATAATCAGCGCAATTAAAATCTTAATTTACACCTTGTTTCATTTCATTTTGATAAAAGGCAAGCGCTTTGTCTATTGCGTCCTTGCCGGCAGGTTCAAACGGTTGCAAAACGCTGAACACATGCGGCAAGCTTTCGCCGTATTCCTTACCGTAATTTGCAAGTTCACACGAAACGCCGTTCTTTTTTAAAAGCTCATAAAGCTGAATGGTTTGTTTCTTTGCAAGAGTATCCCCGCTGCTTGTAATCAAATATGTAGGCGGCATTTCATTTGCAAAAGGCAAAATCTCATCAAAATCCATATAATTGTATGTTTTGCTGTTTTTATATTTTTTTCCCCAAAGCGGCTTTGTATAAACGCTGAACCAACCGCCGTCCTTCATATAGGAAACAGGAGAGGTCAAAACCAGAGCAGTCAGCTTAATATCGGCGCTTTCGGTATCAAATATATCTCTTAATTCTTCACTTTGAAGTAAAACACCTGCGTAAGATGCCAGCATACCGCCTGCCGAATCACCCGTAAGCATAATATTTTCACGGTCGCAAGGATAGTTATCAATATTTTCGCCTATCCATTTAAGCGCAGACATAACGTCCTTAATCTGCTCATTAACATTAACATCAGGCACAAGACGGTAGTTAATATCAAAAACAACATACCCTCTGTCGGCAAGCGCACGGCAATAGTTTTCATTAAGCCCTTTATCACCATACATCCAGCCGCCGCCGTGAATATCAATAATAACCGGAAGCTTATCATTTTCAGAAATATTGTTAGGATACATCACATCAAGCTTATGATAATAATTTCCGTCATCTATGTACGCAATATCGCTTATAAGTTCAATATTTTGAGGTGGATTTTGCTTTGCGTGCTTGCTTTTATCACCGCCGTCACAAAAGCGCCAAACCATTTGCATAATTTTAACAATAGGATTTTTAGTCAGCTCCTCGCCGCTTTTATCCTTATAATCTATTGTTTTGGACTTCACCATAGAACCGACATAAATAACATTTTTATCATCGTCATATTTTGGCAAAGTAGTTAAATTTATAAAAGCAATGGCTACGATAACTATTGCCGCAATAACAAGCAAAACAATTTTCAATTTTTTCCCCTTCTTATTTTCAACCTTTTCCTTAGTTTTCATAATTTTACTCCTACATAATCTTAATCTTATATTACAGCATACAAATAAAATTGTCAATTTATTACTTTTCATTGACTTTTATTTTTGCCAATGATATAATTTTAACGTTCGCTCAGGGAGCGATTGTTCAGTAAAAAGCAAAAGCCGAACAGGGTGCAGACTGAGATAGCTGCAGCTTGTTCGGCTTTTTGATAATATAATTGTTTTTTGATGTGATTTCAGTAAAACTTATACAGAAATAATTCAAGCAAAATTCAGGAGAATATAAAAATGACAAAGGACGAATATTTAATAACAGACCCACCCCTAAAAGCGTTGACTGTTTTTGCAATGCCTATTATTTTAGGCAGCTTTTTTCAACAAGTTTACAATATGGCTGATTCAATCATCGTCGGTCAATTTGTAGGCTCATCTGCGCTTGCGGCAGTCGGTGCCTGTGCCGCACTTACGAATGTTTTTATTTGCATAGCACTCGGTGCAGGTGTAGGCGCAGGTGTACTTGTAAGCCGTTATTTTGGTGCTCAAGATTACGGGAAAATGAAAACAATCGTTTCTACTTCTTTAATAAGTTTTTTGCTTTTAAGCGTATTTCTCGGTGTTTTTGGATTTTGCACTTCTCATTGGATGATGAGCATACTGCAAACGCCTGCGGATATAATGAAAGATGCGGTGCTGTACTTACGCATCTATTTTGTTGGTTTTCCGTTTTTATTTATGTATAATATTCTGTCAACCATGTTTACTTCAATAGGTGAATCAAAAATCCCGTTATGGCTTTTAATATTTTCGTCCGTATTGAATATCATTATGGACCTTTGGATGGTTGGAGATCTTAAACTCGGAGTATTCGGTGCGGCTCTTGCCACTCTTATTGCACAAGGTATTTCAGCCGTACTTTCGTTTTTGATTTTTCTTTACCGTATGCGAAAATATGCAGGTTCGTTTCATTGGTTTGACAAAAAAGAACTGCGCACAATGCTTAAAATCGCCGTTCCGTCTATCCTTCAACAATCAACAGTATCAATCGGTATGATGATTGTGCAAGCGGTTGTAAATCCTTTTGGCACACAAGCACTCGCAGGCTATGCGGCAACAATGAGAGTAGAAAATGTTTTCTCACTGATATTTGTATCCATCGGGAATGCAGTGTCACCCTTTGTTTCGCAAAATCTCGGCGCAGGAAAAATCGGCCGTATTAAAAAAGGCTATCGTGCCGCTTTACTGTTAGATGTATGCTTTGCCGTTCTTGCATTTGTAATTATTGAAACGATGCGCACTCAAATTTCTTCGCTTTTCTTAGGAAAAGACGGAACTGAATTAGCGTATCAGGTGTCCGGTGATTATATGAAATGGCTCGGCTACTTTTTCATATTTATGGGCATCAAAATGGCAACAGACGGTGTTCTTCGTGGAATCGGAAATATGCGACCGTTTTTAATTGCAAATATGGTTAACCTTGCAATTCGTTTGTCCGTAGCATTGATTTTTGCGCCCCGTTTCGGTATCGCCTTTGTTTGGCTTGCCGTACCGGCAGGCTGGCTTGCAAACTTTGTCATTTCTTATTTGGCGTTAAAAAAATCTTGGCCCAAGGATATATTAAATTAGAAATATTCAACCTATCAAACAAAACAGGTTTGTCCAAAATTTTAGGGCAAACCTGTTTTGTTATTATAAAATCTCCTCTGTTTCTTATTTTCGGATAAATTGCTCATCGTTTGTCTGTATTGCTCCGTCATCCACATATCGTTCCACCCGCATATGCAAATCATATTTTTCACGCAATTCCATTATTGTTTTCATCATTGGAGAGGCGTGATGTATGTCAATAGCCTCCTGAGAACTCCAACTGTCAATAAGCAAAACCGTCTCTGAATCATCCAACGGCACAAAATAATCATATTTAAGATTTCCTTTTTCTTTTTTGATTTGTTCAACCGTTCCGCTTTCAATCATTTCCTGTGCAAATTTTAATGCAGCGCCATTTGTACCTGTATAATATAAATTTACTGTAATTGCCATAATATCACCTCGTTATTTTTGTGTACTCACTTTATAAACATCATCATTTACTTCTTCCAGCCATTCGTTTTTGGTTTCTTCGCCGGGAACTTCTACTGCCAGATGGGAAAACCAACTATCAGGAGCAGCACCGTGCCAATGCTTGACATTCGCAGGAATATTTACAACATCGCCGGGCAACATTTCTATAGCTTTCTTGCCCCATTCCTGATAATATCCTCGTCCGGCAACACAAATCAAAATTTGACCGCCACCATTTTCAGAATGATGAATATGCCAATTGTTTCTGCATTTCGGCTCAAAGGTTACATTGAAAATTCCAACTTGGTCTTTAGAAACAGGGGCAAGAAAACTCTTTCCGCTGAAATACTGTGCAAAGCTGTCGTTCGGCTCACCAATCGAAAATATCATTGATGAAGCGTGTTTTTCAATCGTGTTATCTTCGGTTTCCTCGTTCTTATCATTCCACACTTCTTTTGCCATACGAAATGCAGCCCAAGCTTTGGGCCATCCTGCATAAAAAGCATTATGTGTTAAAATCTCCGTGATTTCTTCTTTTGTAATTCCATTTTTCTTCGCACTTTCCAAATGGTAACGAAAAGCGGGATCGATTAAACCTTGCGACATTAAAGAAGTAACTGTAACAAGTGAACGGTCTCTAAGTGATAACTTGTCTTCTCTGCTCCAAACCTCGCCAAACAATACATCATCGTTTAATTCGGCAAATTTCGGAGCAAATTCTCCTAATTCTTTTCTACCGGCTGTTTGTTTTACTGCCATAAATTTCAACCTCCTAAAAATTAAAATTCGCTATTGAATATTTTTTTATTCTTTGTTATATTGATAATAACACCTAAACCTAACTTTATGTCAAGAGTTTTTTATTTTTTTGGAGGAAAAAATATGTATACAATCGGTCAAGTATCTGAAATGTTTGATTTACCGGTATCAACTTTGCGTTACTATGATAAAGAAGGGCTGTTTCCCGAATTAAATCGCACATCGGGAATTAGACAATTCACCGAAAAAGAGGTTGAAGCATTACGGGTGATTGAATGCTTGAAAAAAACAGGGTTGCAAATAAAAGATATTAAATTATTTATGTCTTGGTGTATGGAGGGAAGTTCAACATATACCAAAAGAAAAGAATTATTTGAAAATCAGAAAAAGCAGGTTGAAAAAGAAATAAATGAGTTGAACCAAACGCTTGATATGCTAAACTTCAAATGTTGGTATTACAGTGAGGTTATAAAAGACGGAAACGAGGATAGAGTAAAAAGTATGATTCCTGATAAATTACCAAACAGCATTAAATCTGCATATATGAATTCACACAAAGAATAAAAAATTATATAAAAAAGAAAAATTAATCACTAACGAATTTGACTTGTGATTGATGTTTTTTGATGATGTACCAAAACGGATTGAGTGGACTGTGTAGCACAAAGTGAACAAAAAACAGTGCAAAAATGAAAAATCGGCGTACGGAAAAGACCGTGCGCCGTAGTTTTATCTATATGGAAAAAGCAAGTAAAATCGCCGTAAAACAGCGTAAATAAAGGAAAAAAGCACCGAAAATTCGGTGCTTTTTTTGGGCAGGGGCTTTATAATCAACTCAATGCGTAAACAGTCCACCGGACTGTTTACTGTCAAAAGTGCTTGCACTTTTGAATTTCGTGGTTCAAGTCCTTCTGCTTTAACAACAAAACAAAAAGACACCCGCAGGTGTCTTTTTGTTTTGGCAGGGGCAGAAGGACTTGAACCCTCGGCACGCGGTTTTGGAGCGAAAAGCACGCTTTCAGTTAAGCCGCGTGTTAAAATGCAGTCCCCCTAAAATTCCGCATAAAAACAGCACCTTCAGGATTTGAAAGTGCTGTTCATTTTTGTCTTTATTGTTTTTGTTGAAAATTGATGCTTTTTTGATGCTCTTGAAAAATGAAACATATTTATAACTCAAATATTATGCACCCCACTGCAAGAGGCAGTGACAAATAATAGTAAAACCCTTTCGGTATAAAATTTATAATTCTTCAGCCTTGAAAGTTGTTTTAGGCATTTTATCGATATTTTCAAGCGCCATATTGCACCTCTAAAAACTAAAATTTCTCGTAAGATTTATATGTTTATTATAACATTTTTTGATTAAAATTCAACTTAATGATTAGTATATGCGTTCACCTTATGTGTTAAATGAATTAGGAAAAAACCTAAAAGCATTTTTATTTCAGCTCCCGAAAGTGACATCTTATTTGTCACTTTGAATGTCACTTTGAATTTTGTTTTTTGACTCTTCAAGATTTGAAAAGTCGATAACACTATCGGATGATGAAATATCTGCCGGAACTTCGGTATCTTCTTCATCGTCCTTGAACATCATATATTCGGCAGCACGACTGGCAAGCCGCCTTTTAATTTCATTATCGTCCATACAACTTCACCTCAAGAAATTAAACAAAGCCCCTATACTTTTCAAAAAACCTTTGAAGTATATCTATAATTTTTTGATTTTGTTATTGCACTGTCATACTCACCATTTTCTACGTCGCGAATTGCTCTTGTAGAAATATCAATTATATAATTGCGATTAACGCAAACAATAGCGGGTGTTTCAATAATAATATTACCTTTTTCTCTTTCGACAAGGGCTTTACACCTCTCGTACAGAGGTTTATTCTTTTCTTCTCCCCATGGCAATGATTTGGTAATGTAAAGGAGGAATGACTAAACAACAGTTGAAATAAAAGCAGTGTTGCCTTATGGCAGCAAACAAATGTAATATTCCAAAACAAGAATTGGAAATCCTCACACGGCACTTTCTTACGCAAATTCAAGCCTTCTTTGAGAGCAAAGAAGGGCGAAAGGAACATGAGGAATGGAAGGTCGTGCAAGCCGCGTTAAAGGTACAGACCACCGATAAAACGGCTTAAAATGCACACAAGGGTAGAGAGCGAAAACTCTCTGCCCTTGTTGTTATTTTCTACTTAATGCGGTTATTATATCTTCATCACAGTATTTTGAATATTTGATTATAAGATTATTGTAGGTGTTAGGTTCTATGTCTTTTAAAAAAGATAAATGACCGAGTATCTCATCCGGATTTCCCTTGTTGTGAATAAGTTTTTCATAAATCATTTTTTTGATTTTTGTACGACGTTCTGTACCAACGGAAATCTGAGATTTTTCTGTCAAGAAAACCCCTGTAATCTTTCTTCGATATTTAGGTGAATAAAACTTTGTTTTGCTATAATTAATCTTGAATTCTTTGCGTTCTAACTCCAAACGCAAAAAGTCAACTATACTTTTGTCAATATAAGTGTTCGACGAAATATAAATGTCATCGGCATATCGCGAATAAATATAATTCTTTGCTTTACAATAATCTAAAAGTGCGCCATCAAACGAACTCATTATAATATTGGATATTGCTGGGGAACTTACAGCTCCAATACACAAAGCATCTTTTCTGAAACAAATTCTTTTGATATCTAATATTGAAGTTTCCAAATCAAGATCTAAATCATCAAATACATTTTTATGTGTGCGCAAAATATCATTTAGGTGTGACGAGTGAATCGAAGGAAAAAAGTCACGTATATCTGTGTGAAATATAAATCGTGATTTGCTATGTAGTTGAGCGTGCTTCTTTATTGAATCACCTTTTTTATATGCACAGGCAGCTTCTGATACAGGGATTTTATTTAACACATTGTTTAGCACCCAATACTGTAACGTCTTTAATTCGGGACTTGGTTGTGCAAGGCGTCTTTCGTCACCATTACGTTTTTTTATTTTAAAATCTCTATAATAGAAAGAAGAACGAGATGCGATACGAGCAAGATACGATTTATCCAATTTAAGATCTAATGCTATTCTATCAATTATATCCATGTTACTTGCCTCTATATCTATATTTTCTACATATCAGTTTGTTTCTTTCTTGATTTTCGGACTTTTTAGGATAATCAAACATTAATGCTTGAGACTTTTGATGTAGCTCTGTAGAAATCAAGTTGTCGTCAAGTTTAATCAAACCTACCGTTACAAGCAACTTAATTATATAGTCATATTTTATTTCATTATGAAAATTCGTGCCATCTTTTTTTATAAATTTAAAAGCTAAAAAACCTTTGACTTCTTTATAAATATCAATTAAATCTTTTCGAGAAATTGGTTGAACTATTTTTATCAATTCTAACAATTCAAGAATAAAGGTGTTGACAGATATAGAAGCCTCGTCTTTATTAGGATGTCTTTTGTTACTTAGAGAACTTTTTGATGCAAATTCTGTTAATTTTCCGTCAACAATTCTTCGTATATCCGCACTTGAAAGAAGTCCTGTTCCAGACAAAGGTGCATAAATCACTTTTGCACCATCTTTCTTAGCTTTAGCTGTAGGACCTGTAATTATAAACGATTTATCGCCATTGTATTTTTCATCAATAACGATTATTAATTTATCACTAAATAATTTTTCGGCGTAAGCAAAAGCACCTAATTCGCAGAATGAGCCAGGACTTTCAACAAATAATATTATAGCATCACTAACTTCTGCTAAAAATTCCTCAAAAGTAAGCAAATCTATATTAGAGTCAAAACTATCTTCCCAGAGTCTTTCTGACAGGACAATAAAAATATCATCTGATTTTGATTTTAAATACTTATCGATTACTCCACGGTTAGTTTTATCATACTCATTTTCAGAGTATGCTGCACCACATAAAAAAACGAATTTGGGGTAGGTGATAAACTTGTTCGTATCATTACCCAAGTGAGATTTCATGCTTTCAATCATCTTTTTTGAATAAATTCTCGAATCCAATGTTTATCACCTGCTCCAAATGATTTCAGAGAACACTTACATCAAAGCAGTTGATGCGCTGCGCTTGTAATGAGGATTACAAGCGTGGCGTAGCAACTGCTTGTAAGAGCCCCAAAATAACTGACCCTATTTAACATAAGGCACTATAACACATTACTGTGTTATATAATTACTAAGCATCCTCTTGAGATATTATAGCACAAAATTATTTAACATTCAACAGGTTGAATAATATTTCTACTTTTATCGACAAATGACTTTCTATGCTGTTGTTTCAATAAAAACAATAAATCCGAACACATCACCTATCACGGTAATGAAGTTCGGATTTATCGCATTTGGCGTGGGCAGAAGAAATTGAGGCTGTTGTTAAAGAAAGTTCATGCGAAAAAACTTGTCTTAATAAAGTTGATTTTATAATTAATCAATTAATAACTATATCATTTTTGAATTTTAGTGACGAAATTAAAAAGGATTCAGAATTAACAGAAGTCTTTATAATAGTTGCGGTATATTATCACTATTTATATCGTATACTAAAACGGTTTCCACATCTATTCACGTCAACATTTATCCAATCTGACAAGTTACATATATAGTTATAATCATTTTCCTTCATTTCATCTGGCATTATCAAATCAAAACCGTCTTTACCGTCTTTTGTCTTTTCAAAAGAAATCATATTCAAAGCAAAAATTCCATATTTCTTTATCGGCTCCAATGTATCCGCCAATGCCAATATAAATGCTATTTTATTATCCTTATCAATTTTAATTCCTTTTAAAGGCTCTTTATAATTTTTTATTAAATATTCATTCAAAGTATTAATCCAAATATTATGTGCGATTATTGCATCGGCAGCTTCTGCATAATATTTATAATGCTCATTTGAAAAATTTAATCCTTTATATGTAAAATCATTTCTTAAAATGTTTGGGTCATTTCTTTTTGCTTTGTTCCACGCTTCATCAAAATTCTTTCTTAATCTATCATAAAGCAATAATCCACCTACAATTCCGTGATCGATTTTTCCAATATTTCCGGATGAACATATAGTTCGATTCGAAAGATATAAATCAATATTTTCTTTTTTATAGGTCTTAAATTCATTATCACACATATATTTAATATCACATATATCTTTTAATGCATTTAATCCTTCTTTTTGAACTGTTCTTAAATGTGCACAATTATAATCATTTTCGTATACATATCCTATATCATGATACAAACAAGCCATAAACCACAAATATTTAAAATTAATGTTATCATTATTTTTCGTGTTTATATCAAAATTCAAATTCTTAGCAATCTGTATTCCAAGCAAAAATGTTGAAACAATGTGCGGACTGCGTTCTTTTAAAACAAACTCATTTTTAATTATGTATGGATCATCCTTAAATACCTTTTCTTTGCCGCCGCATTTAAAGTAGTTTTTGATAAAATTATATGAAGCGGTTTCGTCAAACAACATCTCATATTCTAAACAAGGCTGATTTAAATTGTAGTATAACCATCTATCAGGATCGTTGATTAAATTTTTGTACAATTCCTTTAATGTTCCCATAAAAAACCTTCTTTCACATTAAACAATAAATTAGCGACTTAGAGTTCAATGTTAGAAATGTAAAATTTCCTAAACATTAAACGATAAATGAATAAACTCTTTTATGTACCCCATTATACTAAATATAAATATATCACACTTAAACAATTAACGCAATTTATTTTGTCAATTATAAAAATAATCATACAAACATAAAAATCAGAATCAAAACTGTCAAACATAAACTTATAATAATTATAATAAAATTAAACTCACTCAACTCATAAAAATAAGAGCCAAGTGAGTTTTTTAATTTACCGAAAGAAAAAACAATTACAACCGTTCACGCACCATCATAAGGCCATATCCAAGCAAATTTTGCCCATTTCATTTGTCAATTTCAAACCTGTTTGGGTCTTTCATTGACAAACCGATACCCCATATTTTGTCATTTACTGCACATTCCGCCAAAACACAATTTTCTGTAGCCTTAAGCTGTTTCTTCAAGTCTTCATTTTGAGAAAATTTTGCAAGCAGTCCTTCAAAAACAACAATTTGACGAACCCCATTCCAGTAGCTTTCGTTGTAATTTGCGACAAGCCTGCCAAGAGCTTTAATCTTGGCAACATCATCCGTCGCAAGTATTTTATCTGAGTGTTCTTATCACCAAAACACAAAACCATAATCATTAACACTATCTGTTGATAAAATTTCTGCCGGAACTTCGGTATCTTCTTCATCGTCCTTGAACATCATATATTCGGCAGCACGACCGGTAAGCCGCTTTTTGATTTCATTATCGTCCATACAACTTTACCTCAAAAAATTAAACCAAGCCCCTATACTTTTCAAAAAACTTTTGAAGTATATCTATAATTTTTTGCTTGAGTTCGGAGCGGTTTTTACCACCGGCGCCGAAGCGTGACACAGGCGGCATAATCTTGTCAATATCCGTTCCTGTTGTTTTGAGTACGCCGTCACGGAAAGAGTTATCAATAAACTTGATTGTTTCTTCAGGCTTTAACCTCTGTTCTGTGATTATAGCATCAATATCCTGCTTTTTCTGTTCTTGAACAAATTTGCCCCAATCATCGGTAACATTTGTTTCAACATTGATTGTACTGATAAAGCCATCAATAAGTTCTTTCTTTGAACGAAGCTGAAGCGATGCGCTGATCGCCTTATCAATAGATGCAAGTATCTCTTTATCTTTGCAATTAGATTGATGATACTTTGCAACAAGCATAAGAATGTAATCAATATTCACTTCAACTTGCTTTACAAGTTCCATTTCAAAAACAATATCATCCTTGATACTGTCTTTATCACCTTGAGGCTTTTTGAATTCTTGGTACAAGTCGTTATATGTACCAGTATAGTCCTGAAAATCAATCGGCTTTAAGATTTCATTACCTTTGAAATCGTCAAAAGACGAAAGAATATTACGAAGTCGAAGAATATTACCAAATAAAATGATAAAATCTTTTTTTGCTGTTTCGCCGATAATTTGCTCACCGAGAGGATATTTTTGCAAAAGTTCAGCAATGCGTTCTTCATAACCTTTTTGTCTTTTACCCTTATCGTCTTCGTAGCCGTAATAATAATCATTGTATGATTTCAAAAGGACAATACCGTTTGCCTCTTTATCGCCAAAAAGAGCAATAGCATCGTTTGTTTCCTGTTGCAAATCTCTAAAGCAAACAATGTTGCCGTATGCCTTAACAGAATTGAGTATTCTGTTTGTTCTTGAATATGCCTGAATCAAACCGTGTTGCTTTAAGTTTTTATCAACCCAAAGGGTGTTGAGTGTCGTTGCATCAAAACCGGTAAGAAACATATTTACAACAATTAAAAGGTCAACTTCTCTGTTCTTTACACGGTCTGAAAGGTCTTTGTAATAATCTTGAAAGCCCTTTGACGAAGTGTCAAAATTAGTTTTAAATATTTTATTATAATCATCAATGGCACTGTCAAGAAAATCACGGGAGGACTTGTCAAGCGCTTCGGTATCAAAACTTTCATCTGCAAGAATACCGTCCTCATAACTTTCTTCATTCGCAGCATAAGAGTAAATTGTAGCAACGGTTAAATCTTTATTTTTCTCTTCAAGTTGCTTTTTGAATTCAAGATAATACTTTTTAGCCATAGGAATTGAGCTGACGGCAAACATTGAGTTAAAGCCGTTTACTCTTTGTCCTTTTAGGCTGTAATAAGCATTACGCATTGTTTTTGTATCAAAATTATCAATAATGTAGCTTACAATGTTGGCAACTCTTTCGTGACCTTCAAGCACTTCTTCGGTATTGATAGCGGCAACCTGCTTGTCGGTCATACCGTCTTTTTTCTTAACGGTGTTGATATAATCAATTCTAAACGGCAGAACATTGCCGTCGTTGATAGCATCAACAATAGTATATGTGTGCAACTTATCACCAAAAGCCTGCTCGGTAGTACGCAAATCAGGGTGTGAGCCTGTGCCTGCATTAAGTGCAAAAATAGGTGTACCGGTAAAGCCGAAAATATGATAATTCTTAAAATATTTTACTATTCTTGTGTGCATATCGCCGAACTGTGAGCGGTGACATTCATCAAAGATAAGCACAATATGCTTGTCATAAACTTCGTGGCCCTTGTTCTTTTGAATAAACACATCAAGTTTTTGAATAGTAGTTACAATAATGCTTGAAGTATCGTCCTCAAGTTGTTTTTGAAGAATGGCGGTGTTTTTATTGCTGTTTGCGGCACCTTTTTCAAATCTGTCATATTCCTTGATTGTTTGATAGTCAAGGTCTTTACGGTCAACTACAAAAAGCACCTTGTCAATATACGGCAATTTTGATGCAAGAAGCGCAGTTTTAAAAGAGGTTAAGGTTTTGCCCGAACCTGTGGTATGCCAAATATATCCGCCTGCTTTTATTGTGCCTGTTTGCTTGTAATTGGTTGAAACTTCAATGCGATTCAGTATTTTTTCGGTTGCTACAATCTGATAAGGTCGCATAACAAGTAATAATTGCTCACTTGTGAATATGCAATATTTAGTAAGAATGTTAAGTATCGTATGCTTTGCGAAAAATGTTTTTGTAAAGTCAACAAGGTCGGCTATAACTCTGTTGTTGCCGTCTGCCCAAAATGAAGTAAACTCAAAGCTGTTGCTTGTCTTTTTACCCTTTGAGCGTTTGCCGTTTTGCTCTTTGATATGAGCGTTACGGGTAGTGTTAGAGTAATATTTTGTATTCGTACCGTTAGAGATAACAAACACCTGAACATACTCATACAGTCCGCAACCTGCCCAAAAACTGTCTCTTTGGTATCTTTCGATTTGGTTAAACGCTTCCTTAATCGGAACGCCTCGCCTTTTAAGTTCAATATGTACTAAAGGCAAGCCGTTTACAAGAATTGTAACATCATAGCGAGTATCATGTGCTCCGCCTTCTTCAACATATTGGTTGATAACCTGCAAGCTGTTGTTATGAATATTCGCCTTATCAATCAAATAAATGTTTTTGGAAGATCCGTCATCACGGCGTAAAACTTGAATATGATCCTCTTGAATTTTTCTTGTTTTTTCAACAATACCTTCGTTTGAATTTGCAATCTTGTTTTCAAAAAATTGCTTCCATTCCCTGTCGCTGAAACTATAGTTATTGAGTTTTTCAAGTTGATGACGCAAATTATCAATAAGAGCAGACGGACTGTCAATCTTCAAATATTGATAGCCTTGTTCTGTAAGCATTTTTATAAAAGCGTTTTCAAGTGCAGCCTCGCTTTGATATGCGTCCGAACGGGTTTGCTGTGGCTCATATTCGGTTACAACCGTACTTTCGGCAGTCGACATTACAACATTATATTCGCTCATGAACTTTACTTCCTCTCTACTGGTAAGTTGTCTTTTACCCAGTTCCATTTTGCTAACGCTTCGCTATATTTATCTATTTGCTCTTTTATACTTGTGGTAATAGTATCGCAAATAGATTTATTAGTTACTTTAACCGTATTAAAAGCTATAACTGTATAAAAAGCTTGGTTACCTAAATAATCAATAATTAATTCATCATCAACTTCTCTAATAAAAGTATTTACTTTCGGCAATATTCTTATTGAAACATTATCATAAGTCAATACATTATCACCTTTTTCAGTTTTATGCGACAAAATCGATATACATGGTGGCTTACCTTCATAATCGCCTTTAGTGTATGCATTTACTAAACCCTCGCCCCATACAATAGAATCATCAATATACATTTTTCCAATTGAGACAGAACCTCTCATTAATAGCTGATACCTATATAAAGATAAAAATTGAAATCTGCATAACGCAATTATTAGTTTAACAAGTTTTTCTTCATTGTTGTTAGTATCAACAGGCAATGCTAAAAGAATATTATCTGAAAAAGTCCTTACTTCACAATCATTTAAATGCATATCACATTTATCTTGCTTTATCATATCATACAGAAACTTAACGCACTCTAATATCTTTTCCGAATTATCAGAACTCATAGCATTTTTTGTTCCTAAAAAATCCACATAGGCAATTATATATATTTTTTCTTTAAAATCATGCATGATTTTTCTCCTTGAAAGATAACAGCTTATCACGATAATATTCATACTGCTTTTGTCTTGCTTCGATTTCGGCAGGAAGTCCCTCGCTTATGTCGTTGCAAAGTTTATCAAATCTGTCGAGTATAGATACAATGCGTTCTTGTTCTTCGAGTGGAGGAACAGCAATCTTTACCTTGTTTAATACAGTTTGAGTTAAACTTGGAACACCTCCGGCAGTATTTAGTTTCTCAAGGTGTTCTTTTTGCAACCAGTAATAAACATATTTAGTTAGTACTATTTCGTTATTTATATCTGTATAAAATATTGTATCAACATTCCAAAACGGAACATCTACATAATAAAGTTTGTCTATTGAGCCTTTTCGTGGTATTAAAACAGACGGCTTATCATAAGCAAATGTATCAACATAAGCCATTATGCCACCCGAACCGTAAACAGGATAATTACCAGTGTTAAATGATTTATAATCTTTTCCGTTCTTAATTTTGAGGATATCTTGCAGTTCAAGCCACTTTATCGCTTTACTGCGTGTTAGCTCTCTCTCTCTCTACTTTAACAATTTGTGAACAAGTCTTATCGTCAAACGACAATAAAGTATCACGATAGTATTCATATTGCTTTTTGCGTGCCTCAATCTCGGCAGGTAAACCATTTGAAATATCATTGCAAAGGTGGTCAAACCTTTCAATCATATTAGCAATTTTTTCTTGTTCAGCCAATGGTGGAATAGGAATAATAATATCGCTTATTGCAGGTACACTTGAATGTACTACCTTACTTTTTACTTTTCCTTTACTCTTTTGGCTTTGTGCGTTAGTTGTCGAAAGAACATAAGCCATATATTTTGGATTTTGATTATGCTTTAATACAACTATGTCGCCACCGGCTAAACATTTGTCATGTCCTAAATAAACACAAGATTTTGCAATTTCTTCTACGCTTTCGCCTGTAATAGCAAAAAGCACATCGCCATGTTCAAAATATTTTTTATTTTGTATTTTATCTTCATCTGTATGAGATACACAATTATTAAAAGTAACATTGTATGTTGTATATATTTCGCCATAACGAACACAAGGAATACCCGTTTCGGTTACTTCATCTCTTTTTATACCTGCACCTCTGTATATGGCAGTAGCAATATCTCCAAGCCTTTTGTACTCAACATTTGAGCAATCAATATCAGGGATTTTCTTTGTTACATCTTCGTTGCTGAAGTCTAAAAGATAATCTCTGTAAAAAGCATATTGCTTTTGCCTTGCTGTAAGCTCTGCTGTAAGCTCTGCTGTAAGCAAAGTGAAAGAGTCCAAAATATGGACTATTTCACTTTGTATAGAGAGAGGTGGCAACGGCACCTCAAAATCTTCTATCATAGGTTTTCTAATAGAAGTTACAGTTGCACTGACTGCTTTTTTTGTAATAAATTTTTTAAATGATGACTTCATATAATGATACAAGAATTTTGTATCAAGTAAATCAGACACAACATGTATTCTATACGCTCTTTGATGAAGAGCATATTTATCATTTATATAATGAAATACTTCACCAATTCCACCTTCGCCGGGAATAATTATAGCTTCTTCGTCATACTCGTAGCTACTTGATTTTAAAGTATCTTTTGAACGAACAAAAAAGGTATATTGTCCATCTTCTGTAGCGTCTTGTCTATTACTATTTCCCGTTCCTATTTCTGCTAAGTTTTTTAATTTTTCTTTTTTAACACCATCAGGACAAAGTTCATTTATAAGTTCTTCAAGTTTATTCATTATTCTCATCCCTATTAAACATTTCAAAAAATTTTTTCAAGCGAATTCTATTTTTAAGGTTTGCCTTTGATGCTGGATCATCACCACATATTACATATAACCTTTGCCTTTGCAATTTATCCTTTAATTGTTGTAGATTTGTAGCAAGCATATGCTCATTATAATTCAAAACATTTATATTTTCAGGAGAAATTATTATTTGCGTATGTGTTTTCATTGATTCATGAAATAACTCTAGAAATTGCTTAACACTACATTCCTTGCCATCAAGCCATTTAACTGTAAATCTAGAACTGTCAATTTCTTTTTGTGATTTAAGATTTTCAAGCATTTGCACATACTTCAAAAGCCTAAATTTAAAGTCATTCTCGCTTGCTTTTTTAATTTCTAATGTAACAGGATTAACTATATTTGTTGTAGAATTCACTGAATTTAACAATTTATCAACGGTATATAATCGTTGTTCTATTTTACTAAGTTCAGAATTAGTTTTATCTGTATGCCAAGCAGTAATTACCCATATTATTGTACTTATAACTCCACCTAAGACAGCAGACGCAATTGTTTGTACACTTCCGTTTTTACAAAATACTATTACAATTACCGATATAATTAACAGAATTGTTGATATTATAATCAAAAATAATTTGGTTATATCATAAGTGTCAGCATTATATTTATAACTAACATCCGGACAATCTAATAAAGTGTTGTCCGCCCCATAAAAATTTATATTATGTATATAATTTTTAATACTCATTTCATCCCTCAATCTCCTTAATGATTTTATCAATCTCTGCACGGAGTGTGTTTTCTTTTGCCACTATCTCGGCAATTTGAGCATTGAGTTCGGCAATATCTATTTTTTCGGAAGTGTCCTCTTGCTCAACATAGGTTGAAACGGAAAGGTTATAATCTTCCTCGGCGATAGCGTCATTAGGGACAAGTTTTGAAAAGTATTCGGTTTCCGTTCTTTCATAGCAGGTTGAAACGATTTTTTCAATATTCTCGTCAGTCAGCTTATTGTTATTTGTCACCTTAACAAACTCTTTTGATGCGTCGATAAAAAGAGTGCTGTTTTCGCTCTTTGACTTTTTAAGCACCATAATGCAGGTTGCTATTGAAGTGCCGTAAAAAAGATTATCGGGAAGTTGAATAATTGCATCAATAAAGTTGTTATCAACAAGGTATTTTCTGATTTTCTTTTCTGCACCGCCACGGTACATAATGCCGGGAAAACAAACGATAGCGGCAGTACCGTTAGTTGCAAGCCAAGAAAGAGCGTGCATAACAAAAGCAAGGTCAGCCTTTGACTTTGGTGCAAGCACACCGGCAGGAGAAAAACGAGGGTCGTTGATAAGGACAGGGTTATCGTCACCCTCCCACTTAATGGAATAAGGCGGATTAGACACGATAGCTTCAAAAGGCTCATCATCCCAATGCTGTGGATTAATAAGCGTATCTTCGTTAGCAATATTAAATTTATCGTAATCAATATCGTGCAAAAACATATTGATACGGCAAAGGTTATATGTAGTTATATTGATTTCCTGACCGTAAAAACCTTGACGAACAGAGTCTTTGCCAAGGACTTTAGCAGCCTTGAGCAAAAGAGAACCTGAACCGCAAGCGGGGTCATAAACTTTATTGACCTCAGTTTTGCCTGCAACTGCAATACGGGTAAGAAGTTCGCTGACCTCTTGTGGAGTAAAGTATTCGCCACCGCTTTTACCGGCATTAGAGGCATACATACCCATAAGGAACTCATAAGCATCACCAAATGCGTCAATGGTATTATCTTGATAATCGCCAAGTTGCAAATCGCCGACACCGTTAATGATTTTAACAAGCCTTTCATTACGCTTGATAACCGTACCGCCGAGTTTATTGCTATTCACATCAATATCATCAAACAAGCCTGCAAAATCGTCTTCGCTGTCAGCACCCTGGGCAGATTCCTCAATATGACGAAACACCTTTTCAAGTGTTTCGTTAAGGTTATCATCATTAGGTGCTTTCTTTCTGATATTGCAAAAAAGCTCCGACGGTTTAATGAAAAAGCCTTTTTCATTTACAAGGTCCTCCCTTGCAAATTCTGCTTCTTCATCCGACAAAGCGATATAATCAAAATCGGTATTGCCTGCAGCGTGCTCACCTTTATTGATATAGTTCGTAAGATTTTCGCTTATATAGCGATAGAACATAAATCCTAACACATAAGACTTGAAATCCCAGCCGTCAACAGAACCACGCAAGTCATCTGCGATTGCCCATATAGCACGGTGAAGCTCGTCACGCTCTTGTTCCTTTTTAGTGTCCATTTTCATTCTCCTGATTGTATATTAATATAAACTAAATATATCATATTTAGACATCAAATACAAACTTTTTTGTTAATTGTACAAATAATGGTACAGGTAATGGATCCTCATCTATAAAAACGGTGAGGATTTTTGTTTTTCTAAAATAATTTGTAAATTTTCTTTCAAAACACATCAACAAAACTTGAATTTTTCTCTGTATTATAGAGGGGTATTTTTTCTAACATAAAATCAAATGTAAACAAGGTGTAAAGATTTTTGAAAAACACCCGAACAAAATTGAGATTTTTCTCCGTATAGTAGAGGGACTTTTTTATGGGTGAGTTTTTGTTTTCAAATTTACTTATACTCTTTTCTTTTTTTGAAAAAGTATCTCTCGAATAATACGAAAGGAGGCAGCACAATGAAAGAAAGCTACAAAAGTTTTGATGAGTTACCGATGATGATATCGGTTTCGCAGGTTGCAAAGGTGCTTGGAATATCTCGCACAAGGTCATACGAACTTGTCAATGAAAAAGGTTTTCCAAAAATAAAAATCGGCACAAGAATTGTTGTACCGAAAGATGAATTCAAGTTATGGATTCAAAAAGAAATTAAGAAAGGATAAAAATAATGTACGCAAACAAAAATTACAAAACCGACGGCAAGGTTTACTATATGCCGAACAAAATCTTTGATGAAAACTTTTCGCCGCACGAATTTATGATTTACTGTTTTCTTGTTTCGGTTGGCGACAGCAAAGGCGTCAGTTTTTGGTCTGTTCCGAAGATGGCAAAGAAGTGCAATATGTGTCCGACCACTTGCAGAAACACGCTCAAGTCACTCGAAGAAAAAGGCTACATAGATATTACTCAAAGATTTTTTGAAAACGCACAGCAAAGTAATATCTACACAGTTCATCAAATATAGTGTACCCCACTGTAAGAGCTGATGACAAATAATCTAAAAGCCTAAAATCGAAAAAAACAGCGGTTTTTCTTTTGAGTATTTTGAATTGATTTTTAACTCGGTTTTGGATGAAATCTTGGCTCTTTTGAGTGGGTTTTGAAGCGGATTTCAAGCCGTCGATTTTAAAGCAGGATAAAGGGGTATGATTTTCGGGCTTTTAAATGCCCGAAAACGCCGTCCGGCAAAGCCTGTCGGCTTTTCAAATCGTAATACTTTTGCGTATGATTCCAAATTCGTATGCAGTAAGGGGTGTTTTTCGCAGAAAATCAAGCCTTTTGCGTATTCACTTGGGTACTGCCGTATGATAAACAAATTTATGAATGATCAGGCAACGCTGTAAGCAAAAATTGACGAGTTCGCTCTAAAATAGAGTAACTCGTCGGACTAAAACTAAAAACGGCTTGCAGAGAATCCTACGAGCCGTTTGAAAGCAATAAATATGCATCAACCTTTTTTGTGTAACGAGAAATAAGCAGTTAGAATTTCTATACTTTCATCTCTTAAAATACCTGTTGTAACTTTAGGTTGCCAAAAAGAGTTATCAAAAACAATTTTGGAGCAATTACATCCGCCGTTATTACCTAAAATTTTTTCCAAATCATCGTTGCTTGCAGCATACACAAGCCTACCGAGTTTAGTCCAAACCATTGCACCGCTGCACATAAAGCAAGGCTCGCAACTTGAGTATAAAGTGTATTTACTAAGGTCAGTAATGCCGGTTTGGGCGCAAAAATCTCTTATAAGTCCAGCCTCACCGTGATAGGTCGGATCGTGTTTTGTATAAATTTGATTTTCGTTTGAAAAAACAATTTCGTCATCTTTTACAAGCACTGCACCAAACGGTTCATTACCATGTGCCACAGCTGACATTGATAATTCAATTGCTTGTCTCATGAATTTTTCATCGTTCATAATTTTTTGTTCTCCGAATAATTACAAAATATAATTTATTATATCATTAACACATCTGCTTAGCAACAAATCTTTGGTCTGGATATTGAAAAAGGTTTGTGATATTGTGTGTGCGAAAGGAGTGATAAAATGCAAAAACAACTGCTGACAAACGGCAACGCATTCAAACGAACGGACGGCAGATGGGGTGGCGTGGTTTGGTACAAGGATGAGAAAGGCGAACGAAAACGCAAGAGCTTTTCCGGCACGACCAAAGCCGAAGTCAACAAGAAAATGACGGACTACATAACCAAGTTCGAAGAAGAAATCATAGACGCCATTGAGGGTAACAAGACTGTAAAAGACAGCCTGCTTAATTACCTGCAAGTGTTTAAATACCCGAATGTTGAACGAGTAACCTATGACCGTAACGAACAGATATACAAAAATCAAATCGTTCCTTACATGGGTAAACTTATTGTATCAAACATAACAGGTGCAGACATTAAGAGGCTGATTAGCACGCTGACCGACAAGGGATATTCATTCTCAACAGTCAAGCAAACATACAATCTGCTCAATGAATACTTCGATTATCTTATGCGTGAAGAGTTCATAAAAAAGAATCCGATGAACGCTGTGCCGACAATAAAAAAGTCAAATTATCTTGCAAAGCAAAACAAAGAAGTGCTTCCCGTATGCGAAACAATAACCGTATTTACCGATGAGGAAATTGAAAAATTCAAAGCGGAAGCATACAAGAAGTACCCTTCAGGCAAGCCGAAACACAATCAAGCATCAGCATATATTCTTATGCTGAACACGGGACTGAGAACTGCTGAAGCGTTAGGCTTAATCAACAGCGACATAGACCTTGAAAAGAAAGTGATGCACATTCAAAGAGGTGTTAAAGAAGCACAAAAGCGTGACGGAACAGAGCGAAAAAGCGGACGAGAAATTGTTGTAGGCAAGCTGAAAACCGCTTCAAGCAAGCGTATCGTCCCCTTAAACGAAACTGCAATACAAGCGATTATCGAATTACGCAACGAGCGATATTTCGGTGAGGATGCACCGTTGATACCCGATGCAGACGGAAACTTTACAAGACCGTTGAACTTGCGAAAACGGTTTTATTCCATACTCGATGCGGCAGGAATCGAGAAAAAAGGCTTACACAGTTTGCGCCACACCTTCGCAACAAAGCTTGTAACAGGCGTGCGAGCAGATGACGGAACGGTAAAAGCGTTAACACCGAGGCAGGTGGCAGACCTACTCGGACACACAACTTCGGAGATAACCGAAATGTATTATGTCAAGCGAAACACGGATATGCTGTTGGGCGTTACAAACGGATTTGAATTGTGATTGATGCTTTTTTGATGATGTACCAAACGGATTGGGTGGATTGTGTGGCACAAAGTGAACAAAAAACGGTGTGAAAATGAAAAAGCGGCGTACGGAAAAAACCATGCGCCGTAGTTTTATCTATAAGAGAAAAGCAAGTGAAATCTCCGTAAAACAAAAGCAATAGTTATCCCCACAAGATTGTCTAAGATATACAAACGGACTTGAAGTTGCTTCGTAACCCCTCTTGCGGTGCCCAAAATATGGCGGTGTTACGCCATATTTTGACCGCTGCGCCATCCTCGCCTCGCTGCATCTGCCACCGGCAGCGCTCGGCGACGAAGCCCGGCATGCGCGTGCCTCGGACAAGTTTTGTCTAACAAAAAAGAAACAGTCACCAAAATGGTGACTGTTTCTTTTTGGCAGGGGCAGAAGGACTTGAACCCTCGGCACGCGGTTTTGGAGACCGCTGCTCTACCAACTGAGCTATAC
>ERZ791885.901-NODE-901-length-23270-cov-2.934482_pt1 | contig 23270 bp, 21 predicted proteins | sample MGYA00510159_ERZ791885 | MGnify/ENA primary metagenome ERZ791885 (study PRJEB30046, sample SAMN00792054) | human gut metagenome | study: EMG produced TPA metagenomics assembly of the A metagenome-wide association study of gut microbiota in type 2... | reverse complement strand
GTAGATAGAAATAGAACACCTGCCTTTGATGCTGATCTTATGGATAAGTATTATGAAGACATGAAAAACGGATGGTGGCAAGATGTCTTTTGTAAGGACATTTATTTTGTTTCAGCGGATGGTATAGTATACAAAGATATGTTAATGCAAGTACCCAATGACACTCGCTATGCACGCTTTTTTACACGATAAATTTATTCAACTCGATGGAAATCTCTTAATTCCACTTAACACTGGGCTAAGAAGTGATGCTATAGGGGTTGGATGCTTACATCACATTGATTTTTAAACAATTCAATATGTTGGTACATGCAAAAGTGCCTATACAAAGGGTTATGCCCTAAATTGAGTGCTAACCTGAGTCTGAGATAAAATGCATATTGGGGCATCACCAACCAATCTTTCATCTTTAAAATTGAGATTAGACATGGCAAAGTATTATGTTGAAGTCATATTTACGAATAGAAGACCAAATTGCGCAATAGGCATTCGCGACTCATCCTATTTTAGAAGTAATGGACGACAAGATACCTTTACTTTTAAAAATAATGGTTTTACAATTGAGGCAGAGAGAAGTTGCTGCTATTCTGATGGTAGCATATTGAATAGTAGTCAAAACTCATTGAATGGACAAATATTGAAAGGCTTACTTGTTTATTATGCGCTTGCGCCAGATTTTCCTAAGTTGATGAATATTTCTATTCTGAGAAAGCGTCAGCGAAGATTTGGAGATTTTGTTTATACTGAGACTTTAGAGTTTCAACAGCCGCTTATTCCAGGAATTGTACGAAATTTACATTTGTCACAAGCGGATGTTAATGAAATCCTTGAAGAAACAGATAAAGGTATTGCTGTAAGGACCGCTTTAAGTTACTGGCTTAAAGGTGTTAATTCACAAGATAGATATTTTAAGTTTGATAGATATTGGAAAGCTTTTGACCGTCTTTTGTTGTATCAAGGAAATACAACACGAGAATGTGAGGGAATTCCAGCAATGAAAGCTTTGATACGAGGAAATGCAGGATTGTTTGTGAAATCTACAGCAATGACAAATACTGCCTCAGATGGTTACATCCGTAAGTTTAGCTGGAACAAATTACTATATAAATGCAGTAAAAGATATACAAAACCTGAAGATATTTGTAGGCGTGCAACTGAATATTCTGATAGTCGTGCAATAAGGTTGTTTCAGAGTTTAGTATATGGACAAAAAGTACAAACTGCATTGAGTAGTGCGGGGTTTTGGACAAATGTAGAAAATCATTTTGCTGCTAATACTGCTACTATATGTGACATAGATATAGTTTTATTATTGTCGCTTTCTTATACATATTATCTTCGTTGTAAACTGTTTCATGGCGAAGTTCCCGATAGTACGTTTAAATTGAAACCTACTGATGAAGATTGGGAAATTGAGGAATTGGGCAAATTACTAGAAATAGTAGTGTTTGAGCTATTAGAGCATAATCATATATTTAGATAACAGGGCAATTTATGATTATAAAGTTTAAAATATCAAATATCAAGGGCTTTGGTGAATTATGACAAAAGAACAGGTTTTAGCGCAGCAACGTGCAGACTTTGCTGTAGCAAAGTTCATAGAAGAGATATTAGGCTCTGGTCATATAAAGGAATGTACCTTTGATGAAACCAGAGACTCTGCTTTAGAATGTGCTAAGCAAAATATAGAGGCTTCATCTCTTACAGAACGAGAGAAACATGTGGCAAAAGAGAGTGTAGATAAAACTGTACATGAAATTGCCAAGATATTTAAGAAAGGGATGATACAATCAGGAAGATTAATAGAAACAAAATGAATATAGTAAAAACAGAAATAGATGGCGTTCTCATTATAGAGCCACGCCTCTTCCGTGACGCTCGTGGCTACTTCTTCGAGAGCTTCAGCGAGCGAGAGTTTGAAGAAAAGGTTGCCCCAATTCTGGGACACAGTGTACACTTCTGCCAAGACAACGAGTCTATGAGCAGCTATGGCGTGATGCGAGGCTTGCACTTCCAGTGCCCTCCTTATACTCAGAGCAAGCTGGTACGTTGCGTAAAAGGCAGAGTCCTTGATGTAGCCGTAGATATTCGCAAAGGCTCCCCTACTTATGGCAAGCATATGGCTGTAGAACTGACAGAAGACAATCATCTCCAGTTCTTCATTCCAAAGGGCTTTGCCCACGGCTTTGCCGTGTTAAGTGAAACCGCAGTTTTCCAATACAAGTGTGATAACTTCTATCACCCAGAGGCAGATGGTGGCATCTCTATCTTGGATGATACCCTTGGTATTGATTGGAAAATTCCAACAGAGCATGCCAATCTCTCAGAGAAAGACACGAAGCATGCCATGCTGAAGGATTTTGATAGTCCATTCGATATCAGCGTAGATTTATACAAATAGGCATCTCCTTACTCTCATACTTTGTGGAGAGGAGGTTGATGCCTCGTTCCTACCAAGTAACTATGTTCACCATTTTGAAGATGGTATGGATGCGGAGTTAACGAAACCATCCCAAGCCGTCTCTTGATAGTTAAATTTTAGGAAATCAAAACTTTATTCAAAAATACAGATACGGCTAACCCGCTGATAAATAGTGGGGACGCTGTATTGGTGGTTTTCTATTGATACAGCAACCATCAAATGCAATTCCAAAGGCAGAGGAAAGTATCTGCATGTCAACAGGCTGGTAACTCATACACAAGATGTAATAACAAACCAGTAAAGCATAATAGAAGAATCTCTTATAAGTAAAGGTATGAGATGCGATAGCATAGAGATCTTTGATGATAAAAAATACGACTCGCTTCATTCTCTTTATATAGCATGGCGATAGTGACACAATAAAGTTCTTATAAATATGGTAGCCAATGAGTAAGATATCAATACTTCATATTTCCGACTTGCACAAAACAGAAGGTGTGACATATGACACATTATTGGACTCTTTGTGCGACGACAAGGAAAGATGGAAAGAAGAGAATATACTGCATCCAGATTTTATAGTAATAAGTGGAGACTTGATTCAAGGGGCATATAAAGACGAGGATATTCAACAACAATATGCTGAGGTGTCTTTGTTTTTAGAGAAACTCGTTGATGACTTCTTGGATGGTGATAAATCTCGTTTAATCATGGTTCCTGGGAATCATGACGTTAATCGAGTTTGTACCTCTAAAGCTATGACAGAGATAAAAGCACCAGATGCAGATAAATTGGAGTCTTTAAAGAAGGAATTTTGTAATCCTGCTAGTATGGTTCGCTTTGATTGGAAAACAATGAATTTCTTTCAAATAGATGATTGTTCCATTTATGACAAACGATTTCTCTTGTTTAAGCAGTTCTATGATGCCTTTTATGCAGGTTTGCGTGAGTTTCCAACTAACTCTACAAAAGAGGCTTATGTATGCAAGTTTGAAAAACAACATATAGCTTTTGCGTGTTTTAATAGTTGCAACTTGCTTGATGACAAGAATGTAGCAGGTGACATAGATGAAGATTCTATAACATCTATCTCGTCTGAGCTAAGAAAACTAGAAACGGACGGGTATCTTATAATTGGAGTTTGGCATCATCACTATTATGGTGATCCATACACTATAAATTATATGAGTCGTGATATTTTCTGGTCGATGGCTGCCAAAGGTATTCGTATGGGGTTGTTTGGACATCAGCATAAAAGTGAAGTCGCCGATGAATATATAAGTCCTTACTTTACAGATGAGACTCAACGAAAAGAGAATATGCTGCTGCTGATAAGTTCTGGCACTTTGTTTGGCGGTGAAAAGCAATTACTGCCAGGATTTAGAAGGCAATACAACATTATTGAGATAGAGCGTAAACGACTAAGTTCCAAAATAGATGTGTCTATAAATGTTCGTGAAGACAATTCTAGAAAGGTTAATAGTAAAATTCCTTTTTGGGCATCTCGTCTTATAAAATTTGCTACTGACAATAAAATACATAAGCAAGTGTATGTGAAGGGATTGGATTTAGACGATATATTGCTTCAAATTACAAAGGAGGTCTTTGGGACTGGTAACTATGAATTAGCTTGTCGTATCTTGGTTAAATTGGGGCTTGAAGACAAATCCGTAAGAGATTTGTTTGATGATTTTTTACAGAAGACTTCTTCACGCTTTAGAATAGAAATTCTGCAGGAAATAGAGATTTCTTCCCAAGAGACTATCTTGTTGTTAGAAGCAATATTGAACGAAAATGACAAGGTCGTTGCTCGAAAAGTACTACATAATGACCAAATAATGCAACATGTTTCTTCAGATGTGCTGTTGAGAGACCTCAGGGAACAATTGGCTCAGTTAATATCTTAATATTTGACGATTATGACAGAATATGTTTCTTTAAAATTTGACTCAAACCAAATGATACATTTGTTAGGGGTGCAATTATATGATACACCTTTGGCAATGCTACGTGAGAATGTTCAAAATGCAGTGGATGCTATTAGGGAAAGAAAAAAAATTGATACTAAGCTTTTCTATCCTATGATTAAAGTAACCATTTCAGATGGTATGATAGCCATTTCCGACAATGGTAAAGGTATGACAAAGGATATTCTCAAAAACAATTATTGGACGGCAGGTAACAGTAGTAAAAATACAGAAGAAGCTCAACAGGCAGGTGTGATAGGACACTTCGGAATCGGAGCATTAGCCAACTTCGGTATATGTTCTAAGTTAGAGATAAGTACTCGATTCTATGATTCTGATGTGAGGCTTAATAGTGTCGCCTATCGTAATAAATTGAGTGGCGACGAAATTTCCTTGGACGCAGTGGATGACAATAGCGATAATTATGGCACAATCGTAAAGGTTACATTGTTAGATCCTAATTCTGTAACAAAAGAGCAGGCAGAGGAATATCTTAGACAATATGTTCGTTATGTAGATATTCCTATTTATATTAATGGAGACCTGTTAAGTCAAGAAAAAATTCTGATAAAAGAAAGAACCTCATCTACTGTTCTTAAAGATCATTATTATGGTGGCTTTTGTAATTTTACATACGAATTAGTATTTAATAATTACCAGCCTATTAATCCTGAACTTTTGATTACGGATATAGAATTGTATGGCAAAAAGACAAATGGCAAGGTTTATTTGAAAAATGATGGTAAGAACAATGCTATCATGGGAATGTGCAATGGTTTTGGACTAGCGCGTTTGAACTTAATATCTTGGTTCGATTTCTCAGGCTTTATGGATTTTGACTTCCTGCAACCGACAGCTGGAAGAGAGGCTGTGTCTCGTGATTCTAATTCAACAGCATTAACATTTTTCTTGGAAATTGAGAAGTTTTGGGCAAATATAATATCGGGCTATAGCTTGTCTGATACCTATAGAGATTTCTTGTCGTACGTAATGAATCATTATTCTGACCGATATGTAATGAATCTTACTGCATCCATAGCCTCTAAGTCTGAAGAGAATATTTGTTTTAAGGATATTGTAGAACCTAAAAAATACATTTATTATGCTGGTACTGATGAAGGTGTCATCAAGTCTTATGCCTCTTCTGAAAAAACTTTATTGAGATTGGGCAAAGATAATCCACGTCGTAAAGTGCAAAAGATGTTTTTTGATTCTAAAGGGATAGAGGAAGTTGGCAATAAAATAGAACTACTGAAGGTTTATAACCGTTCTGAGTTAAGCTTGGATGAATTAATGTTGCAGACTGAAATTCGGAAAACTATGGAGGATGATTACATTATCTCAGATTTCAATATCTATTTTGCAGATATTAGTATGGGTGTTATGTACCATGTGATTAATGAATATGATACATTTACAATTTATCTTGCAAAAGATTGTAGTGAAGTAAAGGCTGTGACAAGAATTTATAGGGATGACTTCAAACTCTTTACTCCTATGGTAAAAGATTTTATAAGAACCTCCTTGTATAATTTATTTGCAGAATTTATCCCACGTGATAAAAAAATAAGAGCTGCATACATCAATCGAATGCTTGACAATAGCAGAGAGGAGTATATTATTTCTTATAAAGATTCGGGTAATTATATGTCTATCTATGAAAGCATTAAGGGTGATGATGCTAAAATGGAAAAATTTATCAATTACCTTAGTAGAGAACGAAAAGCAAAAACAGAACAAGAGGTTGATAGTCGACAGGTAGGAGATGTTGAGAGTGTAGTAAAAACAGTAAACACGATTTCTTCGGAAACAAATAAGCAAGTTGACATTGATGATTTGCCAAAGGCTCAACCTCCAATATTGGAGCTGGAAAATGATACGGATAAAAAAATGTTGCGCACCACAGCGGAAACATCTATCTTACATGGTAATAAGTTGTTTATCGCATTGACAGATAGCATGAACCGAAAGTTTCGTCCGTTTTTTTTGTTGGCGCATTCCACAAAAATTATATGGAGTATGCACCGAATTATATATATATTCTCTGATATAACTTCTACCATGTCTTTGTATTATGAAATGGAATTATTTAAAAAGTTGCCAGAAGAATTGACGGGAGGACAGCAAATCATAACAACAACAATTGTGACAGAGAAAAAAATCTTTGTTCCTGTTATTCCACAATTGTATGATTACTTTAATCTGAAAAGTGGCGATTCTGTGAAATTCCTTGTGCATTTTGAAAAAGTTTATGATGTGCAATAATAACTAATTTTATGTCAAATCAATCATCAAATAACAACAAGCGAATAGCGAAGAATACGCTGCTTCTCTATGTGAGAATGTTGTTCATGATGTTCATCGGGCTTTATACGAGCCGAGTCGTTTTGGACAAACTTGGAGAAGTGGATTTTGGTATATATAATGTGGTGGGTGGATTCGTTACCATGTTTGCAATCATCAGTGGAGCCATGACATCGGCTACACAACGGTTCCTCTCTTTTGAGATAGGAAAAGGAGAGAAGGGCAATGTGAAGGGCATCTTCAGTACGATGGTGTACATCCACATCTTTTTGGCACTGATTATATTGATTGTGGGTGAAATCGCAGGCGTGTGGTTTCTGAATACCCACATGAATTTCCCTTCTGATAGATATGATGCAGCCAATTGGGTGTTCCAATTGTCATTGTTGGTGTTCATGTTGAATGTCATCAATGTGCCCTATATGGGAGCGTTGATAGCCTACGAGAAGATGGCGGCATTTGCCTATTTCAGCATATTCGATGCTGTCTTTAAGTTGGCAATTTGCTATGTCATCACCATGACCCCGTTTGACAAACTGATAGTCTATGCGGTTCTGATGGCTGCTATCCAGATACTTCTGCTTGGCATGTATTTCTTTTATTGCAAGTTCAAGTTCATGGAATGCCGATTTACAGGTAAGTTTAATAAGGAATATGGCAAGAATGTCGGTTCGTTCGTCGGTTGGAATCTGATCGGCTCATTGTCTGGCATTGCCAAGGAGCAAGGCGTAAATGTCGTGTTGAATATGTTCTTTGGTCCTGCAGTGAATGCAGCACGAGGAATTGCATATCAGGTTTTGGGCAAATTGAATGGGTTTGTGGCAAATTTCCAAATGGCGATGAATCCTCAGATTATCAAAAGCTATGCAACAGGAGAACGAGAGGCAATGTATAAACTGGTGTTTAGGGGAGCCAAATTCTCATATTTGCTATTACTCACTCTTTCACTGCCTGTCTTAATCGAAGCTCCCTTGATATTAAGTATATGGCTTAAGCAAGTGCCTGATTACACGGTGATATTTCTACGACTTGCCATTTTTACAGCCTTGCTTAACACATTGTCTAATCCTCTGATTATTTCTATGCATGCTTCAGGCAAAGTGCGAGATTACCAAATAGTGGTTGGAGGACTGTCTTTACTTACCTTGCCTTTGGTATATGTAGGTTTTGCATGTTTTCATTTGGAACCATTCTATGCAATGGTTATAGCCTTTGCCGTGGAATTTCTATGTCATTTGGCTCGTTTATATATGTTGGTTCGAAGCATAGAATTTCCGATGTTGCAATTTTTGAAGGATGTAACGGTTAGGGTATATTTCGTAACAGCTTTGGCTTTCATCCTTCCCCTTATAGTTTATGAAGAGATAGAACTCATGGTTTTGAGATTTATTCTTGTATGTATTACTTCTGTAGCTTCTACTTTGATGTTTGGCTATTATTTAGGATTTGGAAAAGCGGATCGAGTGAAGATAAAAACTAAAATTGTAAGTATAATTAAAAATAAGTTTCATAAGAAATGAATGGATTGGCTTTAAGCATGATGCTTCATCTTGGACATACATGCTTTTCATTTTGGCAAAATAGAACGTTTTCCTTGCATAATCTGATAAGTGCATGGTTTTCCATCATAGTATGTTTGGGTTATTTCATTGTTGACACAGGCATATATCAAGCGGTATATGGAATATCGTTAAGATTCCCCTATGAGCCATATATCTTGGAGTTCTTGTTCTATTTGGTTTTCATGTGGCCATTTAGAAATTACAGCACGAAAGATATTCAGATTACAGAGATTCCACATTTCAATAAGAAGATACAGACCATACTGAAGCTTCTTCTTGTAGCATATGGTGTATATTTTGTTCTTTTGTTGAAGGTTGCTCTGTATGTGTATACGCAAGGTATTGGTGAGGCGTATGATTCTTTCCATAATGATGGAGAGTCACTTTATTCTTATTCAAATTTCGAACAAAAGATAGTTTGGATTTGCGGTTCTTTATACGACTGGACATCTCCCATTATATTGTTATATGCTTTATATGGAATTATCTCGAATAAAGATGGAGCAGAAGATTCAACTCTTTTTGTTTGTTGCTTATAGTTATAATGTTTTTTCTAAGTTGTGTTTCTACGGGAAGACGTGGAGGAACATTCTTTTTTATGGTACGTATGTTGTTAGTGTTTGTTCCTTTTTGGTATCAATTTCCAAAGAAGGTAAAAACCGTAATTATGGGTTACCTACCATGGGTCGTTCTTTTGTTCTTTTTATATGCGGTATCCATGACCTTGTATCGAACAGAAGGCTCTACTTCTGAAACGCCTTTAACTCAAGTTTTACGTTATTTAGGAGAACCTTATCCTCATTTAGGAAATGCATTTTGGAACAAAGTGATTGTGTATCCAATGGGAGCACGATTATTTCCTTTTGTAGTAGAGCCAAGTACAATAATTACCAGTACTAAATCCTTGGGAGAGCAACATATAATTTGGGAATCAATAACAGGTGTGCCAATTCTTAATTATAAGACACTATATGGAGATTTCTATGTAGATTTTGGGCCGTATATTCCGTTTGCTGTTATTTTTGTATATTCTTTAATCTTAAAGAGTTTTACCTCTCAAGGAAAAGTGAAATTTGCAGCTTATCCTGTCCTCTATTATTATATAGTCTGGGCATCTACGGCACCATTGTGGTTTAGTATGCGAGATTGGACAGGTGTTAAAAATTTATTGGCTTCCATCATATTATATTACATTATTAAAGCGATCGTAAGAAAATGAATAACATCAGCAAAATCCACGACTGTTATGGCTGTGGCGTATGTGCCACGGCTTGCGGTCGAAAGATTATAGAGATAAGTCTGAATGAGAACGGCTTCTATGAGCCACACATTACGGATGAGGAGCGATGCACGGAGTGTGGCATCTGTACCGAGGTTTGTGCCTACTTGCACGATGACCTCTCTCTCAAAGAAACGAAGATACATCCATACGCCGCATGGAGCAAAGACCATTTGGTAAGAAGAAAATGCTCTTCGGGCGGTGCAGGCTTTGAGATTGGTAAATATCTCTTGGGACAAGGCTATAAGGTTTGTGGTGTTCGCTTTGATGCCGACAAGAACAGAGCCGAGCATTATATCGCCACCACCGTGGAAGAACTTATCCCAAGTGCTGGCAGCAAATACATTCAGAGTTATACCGTGGATGGATTCAAGGCTGTCAACCGCAAAGAGAAATATTTGGTTACAGGTACGCCTTGCCAGATAGACTCCTTCCGCAGATATATCAAGAAGTTCCACTGTGAAGACAACTTTGTGTTGCTCGACTTCTTCTGTCATGGTGTACCCTCCATGTTGGTATGGCAGAAATACACAGAGTGGGCGGAGAAGCAAGTGGGCAAAATCACATACGCCTCTTGGCGCAATAAGTGGACGGGTTGGCACGATTCCTGGGCTATGGGCATAGACGGAGAGGAACATGGCGAGAAAATCGATTGGCACGACTCTTATGATATGTTAATAAGGGGAAAAAAAAGTTATATAGAGTCAAGGCTATCGCAAGGTGACATGTTTTATGCCCTCTTCTTGGGCGATTGTTGCTTGGGAAAACAGTGCTATGAGCATTGCAAATACAAGTTAGACCAGTCGTCAGCAGATATTCGAATAGGCGATCTTTGGGGCACTACTTATAAAGACAATGAGGATGGAGTGAGCGGAGCGGTTGCGTTTACGGCTAAAGGCAATGAAATATTGAAAGCTACCAATTGTGAATTGATAGAGCATGAATTTAGTGTCATATCAGAAGGACAAATGAAGCATCAACCGAAGAGCCCAAAATATTACAAGCAGATTTTGGATTTATTGAAAAGCGGAACTATCAAAGCTGCAATACATTATTTAAATAATTATCGAAAGAGACAAAGAAGATTGGGGTATTTAAAAAATCCCATGCGAATTTTCAAGGCATTACTAAGGAGAATAAAATGAAGAAAGTAGGTATTTTAACAACATTCAGACAACCTAACTGGGGGTCTGTTTTGCAAGCGTATGCTTTGCAGCAGGTGATCAATGATTTAGGGTATGACTCCGAACTTATAGATTACAGATATCCTAATAAATTTCATTGGAAACGAGGAAAAAAATGGGGCAAACCTGCACCAAAAACATTGAGAAATACTTTAAAAGAATTAAAAGATAAAATATTGATTTTTTTAGGTGTTCGTTCAGCTCCAATGATGGATTTACTCAATTCTTTTATAGATCGAGAAATGAAGGTCTCCAAGCCTATCTTGTCGTACGATGATCTTCATGCCAATCCTCCTATTTATGACATTTATGTTTCAGGTAGTGACCAAATATGGAATCCTAATACGATGTTGGGAGATTTGAGTTATATGTTTGATTTTGCTCCACTTAATAGTAAAAAGATATCTTATGCTTCTTCTTTTTCATGTAAGTCGATTCCTTCAAAGTTAAAAAAGCAATATGAGGAAAGTCTTTCTGATTTTTATGCATTATCTGTACGGGAGAATAATGGAAAGGATATTATCAAGGAACTTTTAGGACGAGATGCGAAGGTCGTATTAGATCCAACCCTTCTAATAACAAGAGTGTATTGGAATGCCATTGCAGATAAGGCTTCTAATGTAAAATTACCAAAGCAATATATTTTATGTTATATGTTGTCTTATACATTTGAGGTTGATAAGCCTATGGGACAGCTACTTCAATTAGTACAAGACAAATGCAAAATGCCAGTTATTGCATTAAACAAAATACCAAACTCCTTTCATGGTGATATAGTGAATTTGCCAAAATCTTATAATAGAGGTATTGAAGAATTCCTTTATCTTATCAAAGAGTCATCAATAATTGTTTCTTCTTCTTTTCATGGAACGGCATTTGCTTTGAATTTTGGAAAGCCTTTGGTTGCAATGGGAGCCAGAAACGAAGATGACAGAGTCCTTTCTTTGTTAAGCAATATGAATATGACCAGGCATTTTGTCTATTCTGACAATATTTCAAGTGCTAATATTGAAGTTTATTATGATGAAAGCAAAGAACAAAGCATATTACATTCTTTACGCACAGATTCCTTAAGCTTCTTGAAAGACAGTTTGGAGTAAACTTTAGATTTCACTTATTCGTAAAAATATGATAGTAAAGATTTTAAAAAAAGTAAAAAGGAAAGTATATGTAGATACCAACCCTTTCTTTAAGATGCTTTTTTATAATAGCATTTGCAAATGGTGGATAATACTCTTTGGTTCACATGATAAGAGAAAATTAAAATATCGTGTCTCGTTATGTCTGATTTTTAAAAACGAAGCCCCCTTCTTGAAAGAGTGGCTAGATTATCACCTAACAGTCGGTGTGGAGCATTTCTATCTCTACAACAACAACTCAGATGATGATTTCAAACGAGTTCTTGAACCATATATAAAAAAGGGAACTGTTGCTTTAATTGATTGGCCATATAACCATTCTCAATTTAAGGCTTACAAACATTGTTATGAAAATTTCCGTAATGAGACTAATTGGATTTCATTTTTGGATGCAGATGAGTTTTTTGTTCCGAAATATGCAGATACCATAGAAGAATGGTTGGCTTCTTTCGATAAATATCCTGCAGTGAACATCCATTGGCGCATGTTTGGAACTGGCGGTCAGTTAAAACATGATTATTCAAAAAATGTTATAGAGCAATATTTTACATGCTTTGACGAACTTTATTCACATGGAAAATGTTTGATAAATACTCGTTATGATATTGCAAGTTTTGATCTATGGCATGTACACCATCATACATATATGAAGTATCCTATAGCTGGAATAAAAATGACTTTGCCTGCTATTAATCAATTTGGGTATATATGTGTAGTGGATAAAACTTGGGGCGGAGGTACGCATAAACAAGATAATGCATCGATGTTGATAAATCATTATTTTACCAAGTCTTGGGACATATATAGTGCTAAGATGCATAGAACGGATGTTCTTTTTAAGAATAATCCTAAAGAAGACTATAATTATTTTTATAAATATGAAATGAAATGCAGAAAAGAGGATTATACAATTCGTAGATTTCTTATCCGCATGAAAATCAATCAAGGACTGATTAGATAAGTATTATGACAACATCATTTATAGGCTATGCCAATGACAAACAAATAAGATATTCATCTTCGTCTGGCGGTATAATAACTGCTGTCATAAAATATTTGTTTGAGGCCAAAAGGATAGATTCTTTTTTAGGGTGTACATTCAATGTTGAAAAATGTTGTTATGAACCAACTCTGATACACTCTTATGCAGATTATGAGTTAGCTGGGTCTGTTTATCAAGAAATGGATCTCATCCCATTTGTTAAGGAACATTTAGCAGAGATAAAGAAAACCATTTTGGTTGTTTGTTCACCATGTTTGGTAAAGGCTTTCAGGAACATTTTGAAAAAAAATGGATTAGAGGCAATAATTATTGATTATTTTTGTTCGGGTCAAACGACAATAGAAGGAACGTATTGTTATTATCGTTTTATGAACATTGCTAAAAAGGATGTGTTGAATATTCGTTATAGAGGTAATGGATGGCCCAATGGAATAGAAATAACATTGCGTACAGGTGAGATGATAAGGCGAGCAAATTACTCCGAACCGTGGAGCACTATTCATGGTTCAGAGTTGTTTCGTCCCAAGCGATGCTTCTATTGTAAAAATGTTGAGTCTGAGCATGCTGATATTTCTGTAGGTGATCCTTGGCTGAAAGAGTATATTGACACAGATACAATCGGTAGTTCATTGTTTTTGGTACATTCTGCTTTGGGACAATCAATAGTCCAAGAAATGTCAAGTAACAATAAGATTGTAGTTAAGTCGGTTGATTATGAACTGTTTGAAAAGTCACAAAGACCTTCTCTTCGCAGAAAGAGTATGGTTAGTGACATGAAAAGCTATTATGATTTAGTTATTAAGATCATAAATATAAAATCGTATTCTAAATGGGCAAAAAAGAATCGTAAAAATATGAAGAGACATATATGGATTATGAACCATATTGTTCGTCCATATTCATCAATGAAGAAAATGAGTAAGTTTGGTATATTTAAAAAGATAGTTGGAAAGATTAAATCTGGGGGGGCAAGAATCTATTGGAAAAAGAAGATTGGCTCAATCGGGGAAAATTGGTATAAGGGTGAGCATGTAACTATGCAAAATCCACACTGCTTGTTCTTTGGAAATAACGTTGGTATAGGCAAATATACTTACTTTATGCCTTGCTGCAATTTCCTTGGAACCGAGTATCATCCTAAGATAACTGTCGGTGATGGCACATGGATTGGTATTCGCAACAGTTTTGCTGCTATTCATGGTATCACTATAGGTAAGAATGTCCTCTTTGCAGGATATGTACATGTTACTGACCATAGTCATGGTTATGAGGATATTACCAAACCAATATCCAAGCAGCCGTTAATTTCCAAAGGACCAGTTGTTATAGAAGATAATTGTTGGTTAGGATTTAATAGTGAGATACTTTCTGGTGTACATATTGGACGAAATTCCGTGGTAGCTGCTCATGCTGTTGTAACCAAGGATATTCCACCATATAGTATAGTAGCTGGTAATCCTGCTAGAATAGTGAAACAATATAATTTTGAAACACATGAGTGGGAAAAATATAAATAATAAGAAGTATGTCATAATCTCAGGTCTAGATTTGAAGGATAACAATAGAGGTACTGCGGCTTTGGGATATGGTTCCTTTTATTTCCTCAAGGAAAAAGGCTACCTGAAAGATGATGACATTGTCGTAATTCTTAAATACTACAATAATTTCTTGAAGAAAGAGAATACTTCGGGCAAAGAATATTTTGTAGAATGTGATGGCAAACAGGTGAAATGCAAAGAGATTCCTGTTTTCAGAATTGAAAAGAAGCTGTTAGATAAATTTGGGATTCTTTTGCCTTTTACGAGATTTGGACGAATTGTAAGCAATTTGAGATGGGTGGCAGCTATAAATGGAGGTGATGGTTTTTCAGATATATATAGCACACCGACATTTTTGAGCCGTCTGCATGAAACCAATATTGCTATGAAATACCATGTCCCTGTTATTATCCTTCCACAAACCATAGGACCTTTCAAGGAACAAGCCAATAGAGATATTGCAAACAAAATTTTACGTTATGCAAGCAAAATTTTTGTTCGTGACGACAAGTTTGTGGAAGAATTTAAAGAGATGGGATTGAAATATGAAATAACAAAAGACTTGTCTGCCTATATGAAACCACAACCATTTGATATAGACATATTACCAAATGCCGTGGGAATAAATGTGAGTGGACTGACTTATAGTAATACTTTCAGAACGCTTTCAGGGCAATTCTCAACTTATCCATATTTGATTAAGGCAATAATTAAGTACTTCCAAAGCCAAAATGTACCTGTTTATTTGATTCCTCACTCATATAATTATCATCAACCAGAGGAGTCAAATGATGATATGATCGTAATACGAGACCTGTATGGAAAGTTAGAAGATAATACTAACGTTTATGTCGTGGATCGAGACTTGATTTCTCCTCAAGTAAAATATGTCATCTCTCAAATGCAATTCTTCATCGGAACTCGTATGCATGCCAATTTCGCCGCTATTTACACAGGTGTTCCTCTTTTTGGATTGGCTTACAGCTACAAGTTCCAGGGGGCTTTCGAGGCAAATGGAATTTATGATAGTACAGCTATGATAAATAATATAGATGAGAAAGCGTGTGATGCTATTGTCAAGAAAATAGCTGATAAATATAGCGAAAGTTGTGTGGAAAAGGCATAGATTTAATTGTATAATTTGAAATAATAATATGAAACCAAAAATTGTAGCATTGTATCTTCCTCAGTTTTATTCATTCCCAGAGAATGATGAATGGTGGGGAAAAGGTTTTACTGAGTGGACTAATGTAGGTAAGGCAAAACCTCTGTTTAAGGGACATCTTCAGCCGCGAGTTCCTGCTGATCTTGGATATTATAATTTGCAAATGCCCGAGGTACGTGAACAACAGGCAGAAATGGCACGTAATGCAGGTGTTGAAGGATTTATGTATTGGCATTATTGGTTTGGTAATGGCAAACGATTGATGTGGGAAGTTTTTGACGAGGTTTTGAAGACAGGAAAACCGGATTATCCATTTTGCTTGGGATGGGCAAATCATTCTTGGTTTGCCAAAAACTGGAATTCTGATGGTACAACAGGAGGAGACAAATTATTGATTGAGCAAACTTATCCTGGTAAAGAAGATTATCGTAAGCATTATGAGTATGTACTCCAAGCGTTTAAAGATCATCGTTATATAAAAATAGATGGAAAACCTTGGTTTCACGTCTATAATCCTACCGATCTGCCTGATGAATTTATTACTCTTTGGAATAAGTGGGCTAAAGAGGATGGATTTAAAGATGGCATTTATTTTACTTGCCGTGTTGATACAGGTCATACTGGAAATTGTGATAAGCAGTATTGGCTTAACAAAGGGTATTCTGCAATATTGCCAGACCGCTTGAAGGATCACTTGAAACAAAGTCAGGTTAATTATGCAGTGAACAGAATAAAGGAAATTGTTAAAGGTTTGATGCATATCCCTGTCTTTTATTGTGATTATGGTAAGATGTATCATTATCTTATCAATAAAGAATATGATTCTGCTGAAGATGTAATACCAACTGTTGTTCCGAACTATGATCATTCTCCAAGAAGTGGAAAGAATGGTTTTATTATGGGTAATGCCACTCCTGAGAATTTTGGCAAGCACTTGAAAGATGTAACAGAAGTCTTGGCAAATAAGAAAAATCCAATTTGTCTTTTAAGATCTTGGAACGAATGGGGTGAGGGAAATTATGTAGAGCCTGATTTACTTTATGGTCATGGCTATTTGGAACAAATTAAAAAGTATTTTGGTTAGATATGACATTTAAATCAGCTTTTTATCGTACATATAACTATCTCAGAATGTTATATGGGGGGGGTAAATTTTTCTTCTCTTCCTGATGTAAAATATAGCATTTATTTCAAGAAGTCAAAGGATAGTAAAATCCAAATAGGTAAAGGTTTTACATTTTTTAGTGGAAATGGTTTGAATCCTTTGAGTCCTGGGCGGAAAGGGACTATTTTCACAGAAGGTAATGCCTTGATTTCTATAGGTGACAACGTAGGTATGTCATCTGCAGTTCTTTGGGCAAAGAAAGAAATCATAATTGGTAATAGAGTAACAGTTGGTGCTAATGCTGTAATATTGGATTCTGATTGTCATTCTCTGAACTATCTCGATAGAGGTACAGAGAATGATATGAGGAATTGTAAATGTAAACCGATAATCATAGAAGATGATGTCTTGATAGGAACAGGATCTTATATATTAAAAGGTGTTCATATAGGGGCGAGGTCTATTATTGGTGCTGGTAGCATAGTTACTTCTGATATTCCAGCTGATAGCATAGCTGCAGGTAATCCTGCAAGAGTAATAAGAAAAATTAATCAATAGTAATTATTTATGGTTACAATGTATATTGGTGGTGGTCTAGCGAATAAGATGTTTCAATACGCTTTTTCGCTTGCCATCAAGAAAAAAGGATACAATGTTGTGTATGACACGGTCTCATTTAAGACAGAGTTTGTACACGATCGAGTGGAGCTTGACGACATTTTTCCGAATGTCAAGCTAAACAGAGTGAGCAAGGTGAAATATTGGGCAGCAGGAAAGCAAGGAAGACTGTCTCGTTTGGTCAAGCGATTCTCCCCTCAATATGTTACGGAACATGCTTATCTCTTCAATGATAAGGTTTGGAAGCAAATCAAGCAGAATTGCTATGTGGAGAGCAGTTGGCAGGATGAGAGTTATTTTATCAGTGCTGCTGACGAAGTGCGTAAGGCTTTCTCATTCTCGCCTTTTGAGGACAAGAGAAACCAAGAGGTTGAGCAAGCTATGGCTTCTTCTAATTCTGTGGCTATACATATCAGAAAGGGTGACGGATATGGCACATGGAATATATTCAGCAATACCTGTCCTAAGGAATATTACGACAAGGCGTTGGTTTATATCAAGGAACATGTGGAGAATCCGAAGTTCTTTATCTTTACTGATAGTCCAGATGTAGTAAAGGAATATTTGGATATTGACGATTATACCTTGATCAATTGGAATCCGACATCAGGCAAGGGTAACTATTGGGATATGCAATTGATGAGTTGCGCCAAGCATAATGTGATAGCCAATAGTACCTATAGTTGGTGGGGCGCTTGGCTCAACAGAAAACCTAATAAAATCGTTATCGGACCAAAGTTCTGGTTCAATCCTGAATGCCAGTATGCGCATATCAATCATATAGTACCAAATCATTGGATAAAACTTTAAGCAGAAAACTGTTATGATAGACAATAAATTAAGTCAGAAAATAGCGTTCTTTCACATATTTGGATTGATGCTGGTGATACCAATTCATATAGCAATGAAGATGGATCCTGCTTTTTCAAGTTATTTTGTAGCTCCTTTTAGAGTGTTTTGCCATGCTTTTCAACCAATATATTTTGGATTGGCAGGTTACTTGTTCTTTCAGAATATAGAATCAGATGCCATCCAAAAATGTAAATCTAAACTTAAGAAAAGAGTTAATTCATTAATAGTTCCTTATATACTTTGGAATATATTGGCATTTGGATTATATCTTTTATTGGTTCATTATGATATAAAGTCATATCTTGTAGACAGTTTTCAAACCTTATACGCAAGCAGAACTGTTTTAGATTTGATATTTCATGTGCCTGTAGATGAACATTTGTGGTTTGTACAGGATTTGATAGTCGTATCTATTATATCTTTGCCTTTGTATTACTTGTTGAACAATAAAAAATGGTATGTCCTTTTGTGTCTGGTTGCTTTGACAATGGTTGTACATCAAACAAAAATGGCATCTATTGCATCGTTTGCCATCGGATCTTATGTTGGTATTAATCATAATGAACTATTGCAAAGAACGTGTAAGTCTAAATTCTTATTTGCAGTTTTTATTATTGGTACTATAATCGTTATAGGCATACAACTTTATCATGCATTACCTTTGAATGTCCTCTTTATGTTCGCTTGGGTTATAGCAGTGACATTATGGATGCTTTATGACATGGCGAATATGGATAAGAGACTTTGCAAATATAAATTGGGGGGGGTAAGAAAGTACTTTTTCTTCTGTTATCTTGCTCATGATCCTTTATTGTCTATTATTTGTAATAAATTATCCGCTTGGTCTGATTTTAATTTTTTGATTTCTGTGATACTTTATTTAGTTGTATTTGTAGGAATCATCTCAACAATGGTATTTTTAGGTTTCCTTTTGGATAAGAAACTGCATAGAGTATTTGCTGTCCTTACAGGAGGTCGATAATAAATCATTTTATATGAAAGTAATTTTTTTACACAGGGTATGGCCTGTATATGGTGGTGGTGAGACGGTAACCATCTGTCTTGCCAATGAAATGGTGAAGAGAGGCATGGATGTACATGTGGCTTATTTCAAAGATTCTGACAAGTCTAAGGAATTGCCATTTATAGATACGAGAATTAAAGCTCATCGCATTGATGAGGTAAAATTCAATGAGTATTCTGGTGATTTCTTTATCAATAAGCAAGATATAAAAACTGCATCTGCTGGTTTAATATCTCTCATCAATGAGTATCAAATTGATATTGTGCATAACCAATGGTGGCCTGTAGAGTTCTTGCAAGGCATCAAAGAGCATACAAATGCTAAGATTGTAAAGACACTCCACATGGATGTGGACATAAAAAAGGCATTTGATTTCTCTGGTGTAAAGGGAAGCATCTTAAAACTCCTTTACCCTATTTATCGTTTCGCAGAAAAAAGAAAGAATATCTGGCGATGCAATAAGTATTATGATTACAGTGATAAGTTCACATTCTTGGCTCCTTGTTTCTTGAAATCATACGCTGCTTTGTGTGGCAAGGATGAAAATGACAACAAACTTGATTTTGTTTATAATCCTTTGACATATAACACTCCCATCACACCAAAGGATAGAGATGCAAAGGAAAACATCGTGCTTGTGGTTGGGCGATTGAGTGAACGACACAAGAAAATCACTAGAATCCTTGAGGCATGGAAACGTGTGGAACAAGACAATCGTTTTGCAGACTGGAAACTACAGATTGTAGGCGATGGTGAGGATAGAAAACTTTACGAGAATATCATTCAAAATGATTCTCTTCAACGTGTAGAAATGCTTGGATTCAAGCAGCCTCTTCCTTATTATAAGAAAGCAAAGATCTTTCTGATGACTTCTGCATACGAGGGATTCGCTATGACTTTGGTGGAAGCACAGCAAAATGGTGTGGCTCTTTTAGTGATGGACACTTATGCATCCCTGCATGAAATAGTTGACGACAATGAAAATGGTTTGTTGGTGAAGGATGGTGATGTCGTAGAGTTCACGGAGAAACTGAAGCTGCTGTTGGAAGACGAAGCTTTGAGAAGGCGACTTGCAGACAAAGGTTTGCAAACCTGCCAAAAATTTACCGTAGGCAAGGTTGTGGATAAATGGAAAATGATATACAATTCTCTTATAAAACGATGATACACATTTTTGATTTGTTAGGTTCATATTGCGGAATGCACTATTATGATATTGCTTTTGCGGATGTTCTTTGTCAAAGAGGACATAAATGTCAAGTACATTCCAATTTCCAGGAAAAAGATGTTAGCTCAGTTTATTTTCCTCAGTTTTTTGGATGCAATAAGATTTTAGGGTTGCTCAGATTCTTGGGTGCCTATATCAAGTTTTTCTTCTTTGTTCTAACGCATCGTCAAGAAAAGATAGTTTATCTTACGTATGGTGAAATGTATGAATTGCCATTTTTGTTTGCTATATCATTGTCTCATAATGGCTGGGTGGATGTACATGAGATACATGCCTTGAAATACAAGGATGACTCAAAAGTCTCCAGACTCTTTGAAGGCATATACCATAAGCACATACACAATGTGATATACCATTCTAAACGGACATACGACATATTGAAAAATGATAGGCTTAACATGGTTTATGTTCCTCATTTTAAATATGTGTTCCAAAGAACTTTTGATGAGAGAAAACTTGCCAATGAAGTGAAGGCAAGTTTCCGTTCAGATGTTCCTAAGTTCCTTTTCTTTGGAAATTTGAGCACAGTGAAAGGTATTGATACGGTAATGGATGTTTTCTCAGACATTGAAAACAAGGAAAACTTTGAACTTGTTATAGCTGGTAAAAATGTTGAGAACATTGATTTCTCTAAGATTCAGAATGACAAGATAAAAGTGTTTGATCGCCATATCTATGATGATGAGCTGGTCTATTTGTATTCTAATACAGACTATATTCTTCTTCCCTATAAGAAGTCATCTCAAAGCGGCATATTTGCCATGGCAGCTTATTTCCATAAGCCTATGATACTTTCAGATATACCTTATTTCAAGAGTATGTTGGAGGAGTTCCCAAGCTTTGGTGTCGTCAGCTCAATTGAGCAATTTAAGAATTGTGTTTGTAAGGTTATAAATGATAAGCAAAAGTCTTATTATACACAAGCAGATTGTGATAATTTTGAGATGAAGAAAGAGATAGATGAATTTGTTGAAAACTTTATAAAGAAATAAGAAATGAAGGGAATAGTATTAGCAGGAGGTAGTGGTACTCGTTTGTACCCTATCACAAAAGGAATCAGTAAGCAGCTGATCCCTATATTCGACAAACCGATGATATATTATCCTATCTCGGTATTGATGTTGGCAGGCATCCGTGAGATACTGATTATCTCAACTCCATTCGATTTGCCTGGTTTCAAACGTCTCTTAGGCGATGGAAGCCAGTTTGGAGTGAAGTTCGAGTATGCTGAACAGCCATCACCAGATGGTTTGGCACAGGCTTTCATTATCGGTGAGGAGTTTATCGGTGATGATTCTGCTTGTCTTGTATTGGGTGATAACATTTTCTATGGTGCTGGATTAAACCAAATCTTAGCAAAGGCTGTAGTAGATGCCGAGCAGAACAACAAGGCTACCGTCTTTGGTTATCGAGTAAGTGATCCTGAGCGATATGGCGTGGCTGAGTTTGATGAGCAGGGTAATTGTCTTAGCATAGAGGAGAAGCCTGAACAACCAAAAAGTAACTATGCCGTGGTGGGCTTGTACTTCTATCCTAACAAGGTGGTGGAAGTGGCGAAACATACCAAGCCATCTGCTCGTGGCGAGTTGGAAATTACTACTGTGAACCAAGAGTTCCTGAAGGATAAGGAACTGAAAGTACAGACGATGGCTCGTGGATTTGCCTGGCTTGATACCGGAACCCATGATTCTCTTTCTGAGGCATCCACCTTTATCGAAGTATTGGAGAAGCGCCAGGGCTTGAAGGTAGCTTGCTTGGAAGGTATCGCATACCGCCAGGGTTGGATTACGGCAGAGAAACTTCGTGAGGTGGCACAACCTATGCTCAAAAATGATTATGGAAGATATCTGCTTTCGATATTGGATGAAGGCAATCAAACATTAAAGAAGAATTTAGAATACTAGGTCATGAATATTTTAGTAACTGGTGCTAACGGTCAGCTTGGAAATGAAATGCGCATCGTTAGCCAAAATACAACAGATCATTATATCTTTACCGATGTCAATCAGGTGGAAGGCTTGGAAACTACCTATCTTGATATCACCGATATAGATGCCATCCGTAAGATGGTGAAGGAGAATGATGTGAAAGCCATCGTGAACTGTGCGGCATGGACCAATGTGGATGCCTGTGAGACTGATGAGAAACTGGCTGCATTGGCAGAAAAACTCAATGCGGAGGCTCCTGAGAATCTGGCTAAGGCGATGAAGGAGGTTGATGGCCTGCTCATCCAGATCTCTACAGATTATGTCTTTGGTAAGGAACCTTATAATGTGCCATGTAATCCTGACCAGAAGGGAACTCCTACTGGCGTATATGGAACAACTAAGCTTCATGGTGAACAGAAGATAATGGCTACTGGCTGTGATTATGTGATTATCCGTACGGCTTGGTTGTATTCTGAGTTTGGCAAGAACTTCTGCAAGACGATGCTCAACTTGACAGCAACCAAGCCACAGTTGAAGGTTGTCTTCGACCAGTGTGGTACTCCTACATACGCACTCGATTTGGCTAATGCCATCATCACCATATTGGATAAGGTAAAGGCTGCCCAGAGCAAGGATGAATATGTTGGAGTATATCATTTCTCAAATGAGGGCGTCTGCTCCTGGTATGATTTCACCCAGATGATTGCAAGAATCGCCGGTCATACGGAATGCGATATCCAACCATGTTATAGCTCGGAGTATCCTTCTCCTGTAACTCGTCCTGCTTATTCCGTATTGGATAAGCGAACCATCAAGGAGACCTTTGGTGTTAAGGTTCCTTATTGGGTGGATTCCTTGGAGAAGTGTATAGCTAATTTGAAAGAAGCAAAGTAATTCTTAATTATAAATTATTAATTGAAATGAAGAATATCGTTATCACGGGCGGTGCTGG
>ERZ791885.876-NODE-876-length-23824-cov-2.915352_pt1 | contig 23824 bp, 22 predicted proteins | sample MGYA00510159_ERZ791885 | MGnify/ENA primary metagenome ERZ791885 (study PRJEB30046, sample SAMN00792054) | human gut metagenome | study: EMG produced TPA metagenomics assembly of the A metagenome-wide association study of gut microbiota in type 2... | reverse complement strand
CGCGAAAAGGCTCAGGTTATCGGCGAGGGCTTGTAAATTCAAATGTTCCATACTTGTCGTTTTACTGGCCGGGAAAGCCCGGCGGAAATTCCGCCGGGTTCTGCCGCCCTGTTACTTTTTCGTTTTGGCTGCCGGTTTCTCCGGAGCTTCCGGCTCGGGCTGCTTCACCAGCTCATCGAGCATCATGCGCTCCGAGGTGGTGAGCTTGTTTTCCTCCCAGAGCGCATCGGCCCCGGCCTCCGAAAGAAACGGCTTGAGTTCGACATCCGACGTGTCCACCTTGTTCATATCGTCGAGGAATGAAGCGACAGCGGCTTTGTCGTTACCTTCGGCAATCCTTCCGGTGTTCGGGTCGATCTCGATTCCGTACTTCTTCATTGCCGTGCGCATCTTCTCGTCGCGCATTTCGAGGTTGTATTTGGCAACCTTCATTGTGTCGAGCAACCCTTTGCGCTCATCGTGAGAAATGCTACCGGGACTGATTTTGCCCAAAAGCTGGGTCAGTGCTACAAGTTCGATCTTTTTCATCTTTTTGAGTTTTTAGGGTTACGCTTCGATTACTGATTCAGGCTGTTCGGTCATCGTCAGCGCGATGGCGTCCATCTTCTGCATGAACGGAGTGAGGATCGCCTGCGCCTGCGAGAAGTACTCCACATCCGCGCTGATCTGCATCTTGCCGTCCGCGTACTGGTTGAACGACGCTTTGACTTCTCCGTTCTCGGTGATCTGGCCGCCCGTGTAGGAAGCGACCACGGCATTGGTCATCGTTACCTCCGCCGAAACTTCGGCCGAACCTACGCTTGCCTTAATAAGCCGCTGAATCGTTTGTGCGGTGATTTTGTTCTCGTTGATAATTGCATTTACTGTTGACATAATTGAAAGATTTTATTGGTTGATAACAAATTAGATGTTTCTTGCCTGTATCTGGAAGATTCCGGTCTGGTCGAGCAGTTCGCCGAATCCGAGTTTGATGTATGAGTTCACGACGCCGGTCGGATAATTGTCCAACTGAAATTCCCCGTTATGCCATGCGAATTGCTCGATTTCCAGCACATAGTCCCGGCTTTCCCCGGCAGCCAGAACGATCATCGAAACCCTGTTTCCCGTTGTGGCATCCAATACGAGGGGCGTCCCTTTTTCGACCGTCCCCCAGAATGATACCACCTCTACTTCTTGCAGCGTGGTGTATCTTACTTCGTGTTCTGCGATATTGGTGATCGTCACCTTGACATACGCATACTGAGTACCGTGGAACAGCAATGGAGAGGATGTAAAGTTGCTGAACGGATAGAAAGTGTATTTTGCGCCGTCGGTGTTTATCCCGGTCATCTTGGCCGAAATCAGGATCGAGTTGAAGATATTGAGCGGAACAGGATTTAGGAACGTGCTGTTGTGGTACACCACCAGCGGTTCGACTTCCAGATCGCTGATGTTCCATTCGTCCTGATTCGTCCATGTGGACTTCTTCTTGCTCAGCACGAAGAGCATGTATTTGTGATGCGTTCCCGCTCCGATTTCGAAGAAGTCCACGGTAATACTATTGCCGCCCTCGCCGATGGTCTTGTCGCTAGTGATTAATTTCCCCTCGGTAGCGGTCAGCGAGGTGAGCAAGGCAAAACCCCAGTAATAGTATTGAATCCCTTTCATGTTCAGCGCCGAAACATTCGTCTTGCTGCTTGCCGGGATCTGCTCGAAGGTGAACGTGCGGGTGGTATAACCCGTATCGGACATATTGACGCTGACGGTTCCCGTACAACCCGAACTGAGGCAGGGCCGCGCGGTGTGCTCGTAACCGCCGAAGTCGTGAAGGTTATACGGACTGAGCCGTCCGCCGGTGGGTTTGTCCCGCGTCCAGTTCAAGGATGTATCCACGGGTAGGGTCAGTGCCGGGATATTGATCCCAAAATTCTGTTTTACATTGGCCGGCCAGTCGGTATCCGGATCGTGATAGGAACCTGAATCGACAGGTTTATAATAGGAAAACATATTGACCTTATCCGAACAACATAGCACTTTTATGTTCGACGAGGATTCGCCGAGCGCGCGTTGTACGTCAATAATGGGATCTGGTTTCTTTGGTAGTGCCATAGTTTTATTGATATGCTGTTACGCCGCCTGTAGCGACAAGGTTTCCGTTCACGCGCAGTGCGCCGTTGTATACGTCGATGGTAAAACCGTTAATCTCTATACTGTTGTGGGCATACAGTTTACTTACGGCAATTCCGTTACCGTTAGCGGCCATGCGTAAATCCATCGTATCGGTACGTGGCGATACGCTTTGACTGGCATTCGTGAATGTAGAGGTGCGAAGTGCCGGAGTGATGTAGGGTATGGATAAGTAGAAAAAGTATTTTCCACCTCCGCGCACCCAGATCACTTCCGTGGAGCTATTCGTCATCTGTTCGACACGTCCTACGGGATTGGCATTTGCAAATCTGTATTCGTTCGCAAGAATATTCCGGGACACCTCCGATGTTCCCCAGCCTGAACCGTTCACCTCTTCGATAAAGCGGACTGAATAACCGCTTGCGTGCGAACTCCAGGCAGGTTTGGTTCCGCTGTCCAAGGCTACAATCACAGAGATACGGACTGTATTATGGTTACCCAAATACATCGTAACCGGGTAATAGGTATTTTGGTCGAGCGAGGAAGCGTCTATCGTGTATTTATAGTAGCCGGTGAATGAATTTATATCGTAGCCGTTAACTGAACTGGCCGACCCGGAAAGATTGCCCACAAAGGTCGGTGCGGTGATACTGCCGACAAAAGAGGCGTTATCCGTGGCACTGTCGATCTGGAACGCCGCCCGATTGGTTACGGCGTTGTACAGGCCGAACCCGGAACCGATCGATTTCACTCCCTTGCCCAGACACCAATTACCGTTGCTTGCGGATCGGAATCCGATGGAAGCCTCCGCAGAGCAGGTAATCTGAAGCTGTCCCATATTGATAGGGCTTGTGCCGGTGTCAATCATCAGCCCCTTGCTGCCGTATACGCGCACCCATGTACTGTCCGTCATGTGGATGCCTCCGCCGTAGTCTTGGCTATACCAGCCGACATTACCCCTTGACCGGAGCCAGCCGCTCACATACGCCTGCCCTGCGACATCCAAATTAGCTGCGGCATTAAGATTATTGGCCGACCAGTCAATGGTCGAGAGGTTGGAGTTTGCCGAAGTCCATAACTTACACCAGTTGCTCCATGCCGTTGCCGCAACATCCCGTTTCGAACGGTAATACAACCCGCCGACCGAGGCATCCCCTGCCCAGCCAAACAACATTTCGCCCAATCCGCTTCCTCCAACCCGCAGTAGATTACCGTAAGCTACAGGATAGCCATTGTTGTACACGCCGTAAAGGTAGAGTCCGGCGGGGAAGGTTGTCGTGCCGGAGATCGCCGTCATAAGGCCTTGGTACGACATCTTTTTAGCTTCGACGGCCACGGACGAAACCCCCAGTTTGCTGTCAGGATTGAAGTTGCCCGAATGGTAAACCTGATAATCTGTCGCGGTACCGGCAGTTGGACGCCAATACAACCCGCTGCCATTGACAAACAATAGCGAATCCCTGTTTGTCGTCGTGTTCACGAAAGATATCTGCGGATACGAAGTCGCTTTGACCCGTAAAACTCCTGCTGTCAGATAGCCGGATACACCAAGACCACCAGTGATACTTCCACCAGACAACAGCAGGTAGTTGGCCGGATTGAAGCTGCCAGAATCCCAAATTTGTCTCCAAGTTCCCCAATTCACACCATCTCTTCCTCTTGTCCACCACTTGTCGCCGGCATATACAAACTGCTTTCGGAAATCCGGATTATTCCCGTATGAAATCGTAAACCCGTTCGACCAGCTATCGGCAACCGGAGCGTTCGCCGCGTTGTGTGCGCCGACAAAGAAGGCATTGTTCGGGGCATTGTTCAAATCTGATAACTGATCGGCACTGAACCCGAACTTATCATCCGGATTGAAGTTGCTGGAATCCCAAACCGTCCTCCATGTTTTTGTAAGACTACCCCGATACATCATAGATTGCTTTCCGGCATAGTCCCGTAACTTGAGTTGCAAAATTGTACCCGCAAAATCCTTTCCCTGCCAGATACAGGAGTATTCAGCACCCGGGAAATGCGCCTGTATATTCCCGGTGAAATCTAAGTCCGTAATGTTGTTTATTCCGCCGCTGGGAAAGTTGTAACTTTTGATTTGGGCGAAAGACGAGGCATGCAAATTGTCCACCGTGTCGGCATTGCCTCCGTTAGCAGGAAGGGACGTAGGCCGGTCGGTAATATCAGCCCACAGGTGAGTGTGCACTTTGTCCGCATAAGTATTCGCCAGTTTGCCTGTCAAATAGGTTTTGTCGATGGCTCCGAGAAACGAAGCGGAGATCGTGAACGGATAACCGTCCGGGGTGATCGCGCCGGTCAGGGCCTGTTTGAGCAGGTCGTAATCCAATCCGCCGCCACCGCCGCCCGAAGATGGGCCGGTAGCATAAGCGCTGATGCCTGCAACGCTGAGAAAGTCCAGCTTTGCCGAGATCACCCGCACACCGTTTACCGTTTTTAGCTCGAAGGCTTCATCCCAAACGGACTTATCCAGCTTGGACGAGGGATTGAAATTACCGGAATCGTAAATCATGTAGTTTTCAGCCACTCCGCCTGCCCCCCTGTATATTGAAGCCGGAGAAACCAAAATCAAACGTCTACTTCCTGTCCCGATAGCCGTAACATATCTTGCATTAGGTGTGTCATATAACACACCGGCAATATTACCTCCATCGGAACCTCTTAGAGACCTGCCATTCGATCCAAAGGAGATATCCCCCGTCATCGTACCGCCGGAAAGTAGCAGGTAATTCCCCGGATTGAAGTTGCCGGAATGGTATATTATTCCGTCGTTGGTGCCATTGTACCTCCATTTCAGATCGTTGCCATGCCGAAAAAGCAGCCTCTCTGAATTATCCGCTGTTGCGCGAAAAGTTAACTGAGGGTATGCACCGCTATTCGCCAGGATGAACGAGCCGATAGTGATTACATTACCAGTTAGGGTGCCTCCGCTCAAAGCCAGCGCCCCGACCTCGGCGGCGGTATAGGTCGGCTTCGAGGCCGCTTTCGCCCACGGGTATACGTCAGAGGCCGGAAGAGACGTAGGTGCACCGGACACGTCCGCCCACCGGGTCGGGTAATACTCCGGTTTCCCGGTGATCTGATCCCACGACGATGCCCCGGCGATGGACGAGACCGGCACGTTTACAAAATGCGTCCCGTTGTACTTGAGAATGTCCCCGGAGGCAAGATTAGTCACTGCCACGTCCACCAGATCGACCAACGCACCGGAAAACCCGCCGGAGAGGGAGCCGTCCGCATAGGCTGTGATTCCTTTGAGCCCGAGAATATCGTACTTGACTTTCAGCACTGGCGTGCCGTCCACCGTGACCACTTCGAATACGGCATCCCATGTTGGCTTAGGCAGATAGTTGCCCGCTACAACATCATCGGTAAACTGCGATAGCTTCGTAGGCCGACCTGTTACACTCGTCCACGCTGTAGGATATACGGTCGGTTTATCCGCCACCAATTCCCAACTCGTCGGGTAAACCGTAGGCTTACCGGAAAGGTTGGCCCAGGTCAGATAACTTGAAATATCGCTTGCCTTGAGGTAACTGTTTGCGGTCAGGTATTGTGCAAGGGCCGCAGTATCGAGACCGACCAGATCGGCGAGCGGCTTTGCAGACCAATGTGTAGTCCCGGCTAGTTGTACCATCACCCGGTCGGCGGTAGGTACCTCGTCGGCCCACTGCCCGACGTTGACCAACTCTCCGAGGGAACCGGATGCACTGCCGCCGGAGGTGGAACCCAGACCGTAAGCGCTGATGCCTTTGAGGCCCGCAATATCCAACTTCACGTTCAATACCCGCACGCCGTTAACCGTAGTCACCTCGAATACCTCGTCCCAGACGGATTTCAGCAGATAATTGCCCAGGCTCGATGCTTTGGCGAAATTCTGTCCGAGCACCCATTCCTTCGTAGCGTACAGGGCCAACCCGTCGCTGCCGATGAATCCTTGTGCGGCAACCCATGCCTGCGTCGCGTATTTGTTGGCGGTCAGGTATTCGGCAAGCTGTGTTTCATTCAATCCGAAATCCAAATCACCACGTAGCGACACTTTCCCGGCCAATATGGAAAAATAGGCCGGGTCGAACGCGGCGATACCGAGACGGGAATCCGAAGCTACCGGTAAATCGTCCTCCGTAAATACGCTCCCCGCGTCGATCTCCGCGCCGGAAGTCATCGACAGGAATAGGTGCCGGTTACGAATCACCGCGTCCAGAATACCCACACCGTCGGAACCATGCCCGTCGGCCACGGACAAAACGAACCGTGCGCGGTTCAGGTACGAAAGATCGGGATCGGTAGATTCCGTATTTTGTATGAATGTCGTTACAAGCCTCATAGGTTGATACCTCCGATTTTACAGCCCATCAAATAGATTACATCGGTCATTGCTATTGCTACCTTCCCGGTTTCCCGCTCTGTTAGTTTCACTTCGATTTTGAGCAGTCCGGGGTATATTTTACTGGTAAAAGCAGTGGGAACGGTTACGGTCAGTTCCGAGGTTCCTACGCGGTTCACGATCAGATACCCGCCCTCATTCGTACTCATCGTGAGAATACGTCCGCGCGAAGCGTTGTACAGGATCGCTGTAATGTCGTACCCGGTGATGTCCACCGGTACGTCTGCATTGTCCTCGTATGCGGCGAAACCGACTGTTATAGTCTCTCCCTGATAGAAATTATTACCCGTTGCCATGTCTTAAAGAATCATCCCGCCCCGGATCGAGGGGCATTTTACCAATGGTTTGTACTCCGGGAAATCCTCCCGGTGCGCCTCGATATGCCGGATTGCTTTGCCCAAAAGAGCATTGGCACTGTTCAGCGCACTATCCATCGCCAATTCCCGCTGTTTGTCTGTTGCGGCATTCGCATGGTTCGCATAAGGAAGCATCGCGCCGGTGTTGCCTACCGGTGTCGATACCTCCGGGATCACGTCGTGCCGGACAAAATACGCGAGGGCCGGTTTGAGGTAAGTGTTTACGAACTCCGGATATCTCCCTTCGGTCATCGCGTTATACATTTCGCCGAACGCGGGACGGATGTAGCGCTCCTGCGCCGCCTCGATTTTCGTCTCCTTGATAATCCCCGGCGTGATCTGCTCCACACTGGAGAATGCCAGGTCGATAACCTCGTTACTCGTTATCAGTACCATTTTTTGACTGTTTTAGGTTTGCCAGGAAAACCTGCTGTTTCGGGTCGTTCTCGTCGTAATCCAGCCCGTCGGCCTTGCGTGCCTCCCACACCATCATGTACGAGGGTTTCAGGGTTATGGGGGGCCGGTTGATGATTTGCAGCGATGAGGTGTCTATTCCGGCCATATTTTCCAATACTTCCCGGATCGGCTCCATCAGTTCGGCCTGTTCGCCGAGGATCACCGTATTCAGTGCGATTTCATACTCATGCAGGATACGGTCAGAATTAAATCCCGACGTCCAGTCCAATCCGCTCAGTGACCGGAACCACGAATGAGCAACAACAATATCTGTTGTAGACTGCTCGTGCAGTGCCTGCCAGTCTCCCTCGTTCGACGAAGTGATCGGAATAAATTTCGACCCATCCTCGCCTCCGCTGTTTTTTACCAGGAACAATACCTGCCCCGGTTTCCCCGCAAACTTATTTTGTGCCGCTTCGGCGATCTGTTTGGCCTCTTCCTCGTTGTTCACATCGCTGTCGAGGGTCATCACACCCGAAAGCTGAAACGAGTTGTCCAGACGGCTGATATTCCATTTGTCCGTCTTGTAGGCGATGGCCGACACATTCAACCCGGCGATATAGGGCGGCACGCCGTAGTTCTCGAACATCGGCTCATAATCTTTGTAGTGGATAATCGAGCGCAGCGTACCGTCCGGGGCTTCGTCGAACTGAGGATAAAGCGGCAAGGTGGGCGCTTGCATCGGTGTGTATTCCCGCCAGTTGTGGCAGAGGATAATGTGTGATTTGTCTTTCGACAGGCGGCATTTGGTCGCATCCTGATGGTAGAATGAGACGAACGAGCATTTGCGGTTAGTTACGATTTCAAGAAAAGCATTCCCGAACAGGGCTTTGTCGAATGCCAGCTTGTTGAGCACCTGCCGCAGCGTTTCGCCTGTCCCGTTGGCCGCCTCCACGATCATTTCCAGATCAAACCGATTCTCATCGTAAGAAAACCCTTTGCCGGAGATATAATCCGCTTTGTCGTTGATGATCCGCCGGTGCGCCGTCGAACGCCGTGCAAGGATGGCAAGGGCATAGGGAAACATATTGTCGGTTCCCCACCTCCAGCAGTTACCCGTGGCGGCCATCGTCGAACCTATCGAAACGAACGGATCGACCCGGTTTTCGGTCACGAAGGCTTTAACGGTCTTGTTCGTCTGTTTTTGCTTTCTCATCGCTCGAAACGCTTACCCCTTTGAACAATACTACATCGTGCAGGTATTTCAGGTCTTTTTGTGTGCAGCGGGACAGGACAAACCGAGCCCCGTCCGTCCGTTTGTAGGGCGGTGCCGCCGCCACGATTTCGGCGTTTTCATAGCCGGGTCTAATGCTGTATTTCTTTGCCATAGTTTCGGTTTTTAAAGAAAGGGAAGCCGCAGACTTCCCTTTCATGCAACATGATGGATGGGAAGATTTACGCTCCCGGCGCTGCGGTGAACAGCGCGTCCGTGTCACCCGAGTAAATGCGCGATTTCTCGGTGTGGTCGCAGGTCAGCGTCACTTCGTCGCCATTGGCATCCGAGAACTTTTTACCCGTGGTGCCGGTAGACTGTGAGATACGCAGCGGACGTTCCAGTTTCACGTCCTCGCCATAGCCCACCACGAACGCATCGCCGTTGGGGGTAATCACTACGGCCACCAGACCGCAGTACGAAGCGTCGATGATCTCCTGCACGGCTTTGCGCGAGGCGGCGTTCATCGTCGGCAGCTTGAATACGAGTGACTTGGTGATGACCACCGAGCCGTTCTCGCGCTTGGTGTCCTCCTTGAACTCCGCCTCATCTTCGAGGAACTCGTACTTGCTGAATGCTGACTGAGCGGCGAGCGTGATCGCCGAATAGGCGTCACTGTCGGCATCGAGGGTCGCACCCTTGAAATTTTCCTTTTCGATCAGGCCGATGGTCAGCACACCGCCCGAAGTCTTTTTGCACACTTTCGTGTAACCTGTAAGAATTGACATAATTTTTGTTTGAGGTTGGTTTATTCAGTAATAGTTACGGCACAGGTCGCGGTTTTTGCTCCGTCCACCGTTTTCACCGTAATGGTAGCCGATCCTGCCGCCACACCGGTAACCTTACCCGTTGCATCGACGGTCGCTTTGGTGTCGTCCGAAGAGCTCCAGATCACGGTTTTGTTGCCTGCATCATCGGGAGAAACGGTAGCGATCAGCGTAGCGGTAGCGTCTTTAGCGACCGACAGCGTGTTTTTGTCCAGCGTCACCCCCGTAACGGCCACAGGCAGCGCGATGACAATCAGCTCGGGAAGCAGGTAGTCGCATCCGGCCATGAAGATCGCACGCTGGCGGTTCTCCATCTCGTCGGGGTTGTACCACATCCGCACCTCGGTACCGGGGAAATCGGACGTGTTGACGGCCATTGCCAGGTTGCGGCGATCCGTCAGGATGGCGAACGACTGCGGCATGTCGGCCATAGTGGGCAGATACCCGGCCAGTTTCACGTCCACCAACGGAATGCCTTTGTATTTCAGGCCGGGGCGTCCGTTTTGCTTGGCGGCATAGGCCGATTCCAGCACCACGGCGTCGAGTGATTCCTCGTAGTTCTGGTAAACGTCCGAAGTGACCAGATAAACAAGATTACCTTGGTCTTTGAACTGTTTGAGCACGAGGGGCGCATTGTCCAACAGGTTTTTCAGCACCGCTTCGGCAGCGTCCGGGGTCGCCATCGACGGACACGCGATAGATTTCACGTCGTCCTCGCCGGTGCCGATGTCGGCTTTGATCCGCTTGAGGAAGCCGTCGAAGGAGTTGAAGCCCGATTCGCGCGAGGTGTCGCCGCACCACATCGTCACGCGGATTGCTTCGGCGATGGCCTCTTTGAACAGCGCGGTTTCGGCGGCTTCCAATTCGGTACCGGAAAGGTCGTCGAGATTCACGTCCGAGCGGTTCGTAATCAGCTCGTAGATCATCGAGAAGTAATCCGAGGCAGAGTAACTCATCTCGCTTTTTACCTTCGACAAATTGATCGTTTTCTGGGATTTGTCGGCGATTGCCCCGCCGTCCCAGCCTTTCTTGTACGCTTTCAGTACGTCTACGGCCCGTTTCCAGAAATTGAGCGTAGTAGGCACCGGCATGTTGTACATGACTTTCACGCCGAGGTCGGCCGCATCCGGGCCGGTGAGCATCGGACGGAAGAAAATTTGCTCCAACTCACGTCCTTCGTAAGTTTTAGGATTTTTGATTACTTTTCCCATGATTCAGAATTATTTGAAGTTTTTGACGTCGTTTTCGTAAGCGGCGGCGTTACTTTTGAGCGATTCACCCGCAGGATCGGGGTCCTCGCAGTCTTTGGTTTTCGTCGGCGCGGCTTTGAGTTTGTCGATCTCGGACTGCTTGTCTGTTACCTGCTGTTTGAGGTTCGCAATCTTGGTATCCTTGTCGGTGACCGACTGTTTGAGGTTTGCGATCTCCACGTCTTTTCCGGCGGCATTATCCGTCAAGTCGGCGATCTTCTTGTCCCGCGCCTCCATTTCGTTGTTGATGCGCTCCAGTTCGGCGTCGGTGATCTCCATTTCCGCGTCCTTTTCCAGTCCGAAGAAGTTGAGAATCCCTTTCCAACTCTCTTTCAGTTTGATTTTCATGTTATTGTCGTTTTTGATTTGTTTGTCCGCCGGAATATCCGGCAATTTCAGGTTATGGATCGAAGTAGCGTCTAGGTTCGTGATGCCCGATGACTTGGTGATATTATCCACCAAACCCGCCTCTTTGGCCTCTTCGGGGGTCAACCATTCACCGACTTTCATCAGAGCGGTGAAATCCTCGGCAGACCTGCCGGAGCGGTTCGCATAGATACCCGCAATAAGCTCGTCCGTCTTGTTCAGCATGCGGATGGCCTCCTCCAACTCGGCGGAGTTTCCCTCTGCGTAGGCACTGGCCCGGTGGATCAGGTACAGGGAGTTTTCCGAGATATTGCGCCGTCCGGACGAGGCGGCCTGTGCGATGATGGTAGCGGCAGAGGCCACATAGCCGTAGCAATTGGTCGTAACGGTGGCTTTGAGCCCCGACAGGGTGTCGTGGATCAGCAAAGCGTCGTTAACGCTGCCGCCCAGAGAGCGGATGTTAACCGTGATGGCCGGGGATTTGATGTCTTTGAGTTCTCCTACCGACTTTTTGAACTTGTCGTAGGTGGCAACCCGCTCGTCTGGGTTGTCGAACTGCCACCATTCGGGAATGCCGATGATTCCCTCGATGTCGATAATGACTTCGGCGGCTTTATTGGTGATCTTGATCTCTCCAAGTGAGGGCATACGTTCGCTCTTTTCTTACAAAGAGAATGAGCGAGACGTTAGTGCAAACGAAAATGAAAAAAAAATGAAAATATTTTTTGAAGGCAATAAAAAAGCCCGTCAGAAATGACGGGCTAAAAAGTATAAAAAACCATTACAAGGCATTCAGTAAAGCTTCTTCTTTTTGCTTAACGCTATCCTGCTTCTGTTTCTCGCAAGTGTCAATATAGTTTTTAATTACGCTATGTAATGAATCTGATTTTAATTCCATAAACATATTGTGTCCATAATCTTCATTTTCCAATCTTTCCCCTATTGTGGGATATTTATTTTTCGTATAGTTATGCTTAAATATATCATTGTACTTAGCGATAACCGTTTCATTTTCCCATGTAATATTGCTTTCAGTTGCGACTTTCTGTACTTTACCAAATAACGTAGTCCTATTTGCAGCATACCATCCTTTTCCCTCTCCGTATTTTTTCTTAAAAAGAGATGCAATGGTACTTTCGTCATTAAATTGGATGCGGAATAATTTATCTTCAAAAAAAAATAATTTGATTCGGTAATAAATATCATCCGAGGCAATAAATTTTACCGAATATGTTTTTAGCAAGTCGGTCTCACCCTCGGGTTCCCCTAACTTAAGCCATGAATCAAAAAGCATATCTCTACCCACCTTGTATTCATCTCGATAATATTCATTTCTAAGGTGGTCATATTTGCGTACATTGTTATGTAAATACGACTCTACGTCCTTCTTGCTATCCCCTAATTTTAAGCCGAAGAAACCTTGCATATCTTTTGCTTCTTCAAAAAGCTGCTGTTGGGATTTACCTTGGCCGAAATCCTCTCTTGCGATTTCTACGCAGGAACTCAGACTGCCTAAAACTGTACACAAGACAATCAGAATAAAAAAACTACCTTTCATCCGTTAATTTAAATTTGTTAGGCAAATATACCTATTTTCTCCCAATTATAGTTGCTTTCGCCTTGATATTTGCAACTTTCTTTTGTGCTTTTGTGATGTCCTTTTCGACAACATAAACCTTTAAATTGTCCACTCGTTCGCCCTGAATTTTTGCTAAACGAACGACGTCATTTCGTAAACCCCGTAATTCGGCCCATGTTTCTGCGTCGCGCTGGCTCTGGCTGGGCGGTAGTGGTGCTGGTGTCGGCAATGACCATCCGGAGCCGATAACCCCGCCGTTCTCGAATTTCACGCCGTTCGTCGCGTTAATCGCCGAAAATAGGGGGAGATACTGAGCGGCGGATCGCTTATTGATTACCGCGAGTATTTCGCCGCCTTCCACCTCTGCATTTACAGGCTGGCCGTTCACCATCAACGGGATTCCGCCCTGCGCGTGGGACGGCCCTTGCAACATTCCCATTGAAACACCGTTTTTGCCGTCTCCGATAGGGATAATACCTCCCTGAGCGAACTGTTGAGAAGCAATGACAGCGGTTTGAGCAATGCCGCTGGCAGTAAGGAAAGCTGTTTGCGCGATAGCCCACGGTTTACCGATAAGACCTGCTTCCGACCAAACCTTCATAATGCCAGCCGCCGTATCAATTGCAATGCCCATAATTTTCAGCCGTTTTTCCCGCTCGAATGCGGCTCGTTCGGCCTCTTCTTTTTTCCGGTCGGCTTCGGCATTGGTCGCTTCTACTGCTTTGTTGTAAGCTTTCTCGGACATCAGCCCCTTGTTGTACCGCAATTCAAGGGATTTCAACTCCGAATCCCGTTCTGCGTCGATTCGTTCCTGCTCTAACTTGAGTTTGCGTTGTGAAATTTCAGTTTGAATACTGATGATAGATTGCCCGATTTCTTGTGCAAGCTCAATAGACTGCTCCTTAAGTTGCTGAACATTATCTTCAGATAACCCGAGAGTATTTTGCAGCCACGAGGAAACTTTACCTTTGCCTGTCTTTTTGATTTTACCATTTTTCCCGGTTTTTACATTCCCGTTTTGAATATCGGACTGGAATTTTTCAAGGCTGGCATAGGTCTTATTCAGTCCATTCATTTGCTCCTTGTACTGCTCAATGGTAATATTCTTGTTTTGATACTGAGTTTCAATATATTGTTTCTGCGTGTCTGCCAATGCTTTTTGGTACTCATAAAGAGCTTGTAATCTGCGTTTGTCTTTTTCAGTCTGCGATACATCCAGTTTATCGATGAAATCCAGCTCGATTTTATATTCGGCCCCAGCCATACTCATAGATTGGTAGGACTGTCCCTCGGGAGTGCTCATTTTAATATTTTTTCGCTCCCGCTGGTATTTCTCGATAACTTTATTGACATCGGTGCCGTTTTTCTCGGCCATCCGAAGCTCTTTGGCATACTGTAGTTCAAGCTGGGCCAACTCCTTTTCAGAGCCGTTTTTCATCAATGAAATCTCAAAAGCGAGTTTTTCTTCCTTCTTATTGATGCCCCATTCTTTGAGTTCGACTTCTTTTTTTGTCGTTTCATTTTCAAGGTCAACAATTTTAAGACTGGCATTTTTGCGAATGTTTGCGATCTGCTTAGACAGTAACTTCTCGAGTTTGACCCGACCGCTTTTACTATCCGCATCGATGTTCAGTTCTAGGGCTTTATTTCGAACAAGTTTATCGATTTCGCTTTCTGCGTCCGCATTGATTTCCTGCTTTTTCGCTGTTTGATACCCACGTAAGGCTGATATGCGTTCATCGTAGGACTTCTTGTCGTCATTGAGTATATTTTGGTTGACGGCGACGGCAAGCCTGATCCCCGATATAGATATACCGTTTTCCGCTTCTATCTCGTCATTTTTGATTTTGAGGTACTTTTTCGCGTTGGCAGCAGCATCTTTATTTCTCTGTGCCTCAAGAGAATTAAGCGTTTTGTTAACTCGGCGCGTTTCTCTGGCTGTTGCGGATTTAGCTCGCTGATATTGAATCTCACGGTCAACATAAGGTTTAATCTCTTCATCATTGGTAAGACCGTATTCTCGTAATGATAAAGCGGCTTCCTTGACCTCATTGGAGGCATTTTTAATAATGTTTTGAAATTCGCTAAATTTAGGATTTACCCGCTGAACAGAATTTCCCAACTCATCGATCACTGTTATTTTTTCAGGTACATCAAAAGCTTTATTATACTCTTTGGCAGCTTCGATAAGTCCTTGTTCCAGTAATGTATTGTAGTCGCGAATAAACTTTTTCAGACGGTCTTTAGCCCCATCATCTGTCAATTTTATTCTATCAGCGATACTTCCGGCTGTTTTGTCTGCAAGTTCGCCAAGCAATCTTTCTTCTTCTTTATTGAGTTGTTCGAGACTTTTAATATATTCCTCCCCTGATTTTTTACGCTCTTCATAAGATTTTGAGGCGTCATTTACATCTTCGAGTAATTTTTCTTGTTCTTCGGTTGCTTCGGCACGACGTATGCCGATGGAATTCATCCGTTCAAACGCAGCGTCCAGTGCTTCTGCAAGTTCTCGACCTGCTTTAGCAGCGTCTTCAAAGTTCCTGGTAAATAGACTTAGATCACCCATAGCTACAGATTTCAGAAAAGTTTGATATACGCCGTCAATTTCTGCAATCGTAAACCGCAACTCATCGCCCGTTTTTTGGGTACTGTTAAACACAGGTTCGATCGTTTTGAAAACACCCACAGCCGCAGCAACCGTTCCTGTTACTCTACCTAGAATAGACGTAAACCGGCCGAATACGCTTCCGTAATTTCCCACATTCCTTTGGTGGTTACCTATTTCAGCATCGTTTTTCTTTAAAGCCCCGTCGAGTTCATTAATCCGGTGTAAAAGGCCTTTCCCTGCCGATGATTCTTTTTGCTCATCTTTCAGTTTGCGCCAAGCCATGCGCATTTGCTCCAGTGATAAAGACTGCTGTTGCATTGATCCGTACACAGACTGATTCAGCTTCTCCTGATTTTTTAAAATCATCTGAGTTTCAGAAATGGCCTGTTTGTATTCCAACTCTTTCCGGATCAGTTCCTCTCGCTTGGTGACGGAGGTCTTGCCCGTCACCTTCTCCATTTTATCCAATTCGGAAATCTGGTTACGCACATCTTTCAATGCGTTTTTCTGCTCCGCAAGTAGTTTGATGTTCTCCTTTTGGGTGCCCAGTGTTTCCCGAATGAGTTTCCCGAATTTCTCAAGAGCCTGTTCGTCCGTTGCAATTCTAATTCGAAATAGTTGTTCTGTTTCCATGATATTCAGTTTTAATTTTCTTTCAAAAACACGCATTCTGTCGGCTCGGCGCTGGCCGGGTCGTAGTCGTTGATCTCTTCCAGGCGGCAATAGACATCCTCCCCGCCGATACTGAGGCGATACAGCGCGCGGAAATCCCGCCGCAGATCGTTCGGCAGCATGAGGTTCTCCACGTCCGCCGGGGATAGCTTCACCTGCGCGGTGATCCGCTTACCGTAGTTGTACGATTCTATCGTTTTCGCATAGTAGGATTTCAGGCCGTTTGCGCCCTCGAAATGCAGGTTGTCGAACGACACCTCCGGAAACGATTTAATCGCCGTATTCACGCCTTTATCGCGGATAAGAAGGCTTTGCCCTTCCGGTAGGTCTGTCATTCCGAGGTATTCGCACACTTTCATCGACGCATCCAAATCCAATTCCCACGGGTCGGACGGCTCGTCATCGTCCGGGGAGAAGTCGATTAGCGAAATAGCCGCCGCACCCGGGATTTTTTCCTCCACTACGGTAGTCGCTACGAATTGCGGGTTGGTCAAATCCTCTTCGTCCTCGGCGTGGTATTTCAAAATATCTTCTCTGTAGGTGCCTAACTCGGTCACGGTCTCTTCGTTGTGCCGCTCTATCACATCGTCGGTCTGATAGCCGAGCACCACAGTTTTTCCAATATCGTTTCCCGCGTCTTCGATCTCGATCTCCTGCGAGTAGTCCATCCGCCCCCGCCAGTCTATCGGCGTAGAGGTGTAGAATGCCTCCCGCGGCTCGATATACACCTCTTTGGTCTCGGCGTTGGTGTAGAACATCAGGTCGAACATCTGTTTTACGGCGCTGATGAAATCCATCTGCGTAATACCCGATTGGAGCATGTTTTTCGCACTGAGGGCCGTACCGTAGCCGGGCCGCTTACAGAAATACGCCTTGACCGTCGTGTTATTCGTCAGGGCCAGTTGGATATACGGCGCTTTTCCGTCGGCCATATTCGGCGCGTTGGAACTGGAGAATACCGGTGTTTTGATCGTCATTGTCTCCCCGGCACTCAAAAACCTCGGCTCTACGATATATTTTAGTTTGATCGTGGCCGAATTGTCGAGGGCGAACATCTCGATCTCCATATTCGTCTTTTTCCAGACCATCCGGGACGGGAAAATCGGGTTAGGCTCCCCGATAAATACTTCGGCGGTACTTGACACGTTGACCGTACAGACGAAAGAGCCGCTTTGGCCGATCTTAACGTATGTCTCGTCGTATTCGCCGTTTTCATCGTACTCTCCGTCCTTGTTATGCCGGAACCGGATATAGTGCTTGTCGTCGTTGATAGTCCCCTTCGTCAGCCGGTAGATATACATGTATTCGCCCTGCGGGGTGTTTTTCGATATGTCCGTGCGGTCGGCCTCGATACACTCTTCCGGCACCGCTTCCCCGTCCACAGTGTCAAACCAGATCAGTTTGCCGTATTTATCACCTTCGGCGGCGTACTCGGTGCTGATCCCGGTGACGTATTCGAGATTGTACTCGAAGCCTATCACCATGTCCTCTTTAGCCGTGAATACCGGCTCGGTGACAGCAGGGAATGTTACGCACCCTCCCTTGTCGTACACATCCTCCAGCACCTCTTCGTCGGCGGATTCCTCCTCCGGCCTAACAGTGTCTACGATACGTCCGATTTCATTAAATCCGAACTCATAGCGTTGGTTCGTCACGATGAAATAAGGCTCTCCAGATGCGAACTTACCCGCGAGGAAGTCGTATTTTTCCTCCAGTTCCGACGTGTCATACTCTTCCCACTCCCCGGCCACGACCAAACGCCCGAAAAGCGCGTTATTTTCAAAGAAATCCGAACGGATCGAGTACCCGTACTGGCCGATGATCTTCTCCATGAGCAGCCGTACGTTGAAGAAAGGCAGGTAGTCGGCCAGCGTGGTATAGGGCCGGAGAACAAACGTTCCGCTCGTGCCGCTCTTCCTGTCTGTGTTCTCGTCGTTGATCCGGCGCACGTACTGTCCCCGGTAGACCGGAAACAAATACACCCCGCCATTGGATTCCAACAGGCTTTTGATCGTGGCGGCAGAGAATACCCAGCTACCTAATCCGTCCGTTTCGTTGAGTTTCGCTTCGGCGGCCTTTTTCGCCCATTCGTACTCCGCGCCGATCAGGTTCACTTCGTATGAGGCATTCAGCAGGTTGTTTACCGTTACCTTCGTAATTTGTGCGGTGCCGGTCATCACCACCACGCCCCCGGCCTCCAGCCGGGCCGGGTGTTTGGCGTTGTTGAACTGCTCGACCCCGTGAAGCTGATCGGCGAACTGCATGATCTCTTTGTTGCGGGCGGTGGCCGGAACTTCGATAGACTTTGAAAAGGCCGTCAGGCTCTGGGAGGGATCTTCCACGCTCCCGATGGAGAGCGTAATTGCGGCGTCGGTCTGCTGATCCGTATCGAGGCGTTTGCCGTCTATGTACAGGTCGATCATGTCGTTTGCATTTTTTCGGTGTCGATGGATCGGAAGGTTAACTCAAGCTGCGGCATCTCCGACTGATCGAATGTCGTAATCACGTCCGAGGTAATGTCGATGGGAATAGCCTGGTCTCCGTCAATCAGCCACACTTTCGGCGCACTGACGATCTCGCCCAGCCATTCGAGCATGAAACCCGGAAGCCCCCCGGAAGAGATATTGCGTTCGTCCTCCACTTCCGAGGAAACCGTCCGCCAGCCTTCCGCCGTTTTGATCTTCGTGCGTTCGGTGGTATAACTTTTATCGAGGTCGGAGCGGAACGTATAATAGTCGATCCCGCCCCGGCGGTTCCACCACGCGATACGGACACCGCACCCGGAGCGGACAATCCGGTACTCCACTTCCGGCAGGTCGTAACACCCGAGCGTGGGTTTTATTTTGATTCCGGCCATGCCCGCGGGATCGGCACCTTTGAGCTGCACCGCCTCGGCGATGGAATCGTAATGCACCACCAGTACGGCCACTCCGTCGATAGACGAATTAGGCATTTGCAGGGTGATTTCCTGCCCGTTTTTCATCGTAACGATAATTGTCCCGGCCAATACCTGTTCATCTACCAGATAGCTCAATTCGTCCCATTCTCCGGGTCGGAGTATCCGCGGCCCCGGCGCATTCGACAGCAGGGTGGACAAAGCAAGATCGGTAATCCCCGAAGTGAGCAGCACCGAGGAATCCGCAGTCACGTCGATCCGGGCCGTTACCGTCCGTTTCACGGCATGGACAAACGAGAGGCTGTCATCGATCACCGGTGCCGTTTCGATCAGGTTACGGTAATATTCCGATACGTTTACCGCAATTGGGCCCGCGGTTACAAATTGTTTCATTCCGAGTACCGTCGATCCGTCGAGAATCTGCACGGTCTCTTTCTCCGTACCCGTTTTGGTCAGGGTATATATTACCGGACGATATACGCTGCTGAATTTCTCCGGTTTTGCTGTCAGGTCTATCATGCTGCTTGTTTGATTTCGTTAAACATGGTTTCGATGTGGTAGTTGACCAATTCCCCGCATGCCGCGTGAATACTCCGGTCGATTGTGCTTTCCTGGTTTTGCAGGGTGCGCGTGATAAACAATGCCGGGGCGATTCCTTTGCGACGGATCGAGCTCTGGAACATAAAAGCCGTAGAACGTTCGCTGCGACCCTCTATCACAATCCGCTTTATCCTGATCCACTCGATTAGCGCTTCAATAGGTACCCCTTTCGCCCCGGCCCGGCGCCCGTTCTCTACATATTTGGCGTAATAGACCGCCGAACCGACGATCTCGAAACCGCTCATAGTCTCTTTTACCACGGCCTCGATGCTGTTTATCAGTGCCCAGGAGGCTACGCGCATTTGTACCGAAAGCTCCGTTTGCAAGGCTTTTTTCAGGTGTTCGGCCAACTGGTCAAGTATGTCGAGGGGCTTACTCATTGCAGAAATACACGTCGGCGAGGAAGGTTACCGTCTGGGAAAGCTCTCCGAACGAGGTGAATGCGAACTCGTCCGGTTTGATCGTTACTTTGTCGGTGGAAATGACATCGGAGATCATCGGAAGGGTTGCAATCCCTTTGCGGGCGGCGCGTTCCAGTTCCTCCCATTTTTCCTCCTTCTGCTCATTACTGTACTGCTCATTCTGCACGAACAGATACATGACGACTTTGTAGGTCACTTTGCCTTCGTTACGTCCGCTCATCCCGGCCACCTCAATCGGTGTAAGCCACAGCGCGGGCAGGGTTAGTTCGCTGCCCTGGATTTTGTCTACGAACCCCTGAAAGAATCCGTATCCCTCACTGAGAAATGCCGCTTTGATCGCCTCTATTAATTTCTTCCTCATATTCTTCGATTTTACACTCGTATTCGAATTTCAACCGGCGCAGGTACTCGAAATGCCCGGCACATTTGGCCCGGTCGCACCGGCATTCCCGGTTGTAGAGCATGTCGAGCAGGGCCACGCATGCCCGCCATTTTACAATCCTCTGGTCGCCGCTACTATCTCCCATTTCTGTTTCTCCCGTTTGAGTTTCGCGTCCAGTATGCGGACAAATTCATAGGCATTCAGCCCCTCTGCATACGGCAGTTCGCTGGGTTTGTCGTCCGCCACGAACAGCAGTTTGTCGCTCCATGTGTAGGGATCGTCGCTCGATTTATCCCCGCCTTTGTCCGATCCGTAGAGTTTCGGAAATTCCCCTCTCAGATAGGCGTGCATTTCCATCAGGCGGGTGTATACTTCCAGATAAATGCTCATCGGCACGTCTCCCATCTTTCGGGCGCGGGTTTTGGCTCCCTCCTCGTCGTATGGTTCCCCGTCCGGGCGGCATAAAACGGCCAACAGCAGCGGCGCGAGGGTCAAATCTCCGGTAGCGGTAATATCCGACGCATCGCAAAACTCCTTTGCCGTAATTCTTTCCAGCGGCACTGCATTACCCAGCGCGTCGGTGCCGGTTGCGGGGATAACCAACCGTTCCCCGTTCGTATTGAAGGCTTCGATCCCCTCCGGGTGGTACAAGGGAGCCGCCAGTAACGAAAACACGAACAGTGTCAGGTAGTGTTCCCCGAGCGCGTGTACATCCGTATCGGCGGTTTTGTCGAGTACCGGCAACGGGCATCCGGATAGTGCGTGCAGCGCCTTGCGCCAGAAGTCGAGCAAGGCCCCTACATCATCCCCTTGAACCGGGGTAACTTCTTCCGCCGGGCCGACCAATGAACGGAAATGATCTGCCACCGCATCCGGTAGTTCCTTCACGAGCGCCTGCAATTTCACGGCGTCGGAAACGGGTAACTCCTGCCACCGGGTCGGGCAGGAGTATGTTTCGTGATCGATAGTGAAACTAAGCATAGACTTTAGCCTCTTTGATGAGCTTGTGTATTTCACCCTGAATGCGGCGCATGCGGATGATCGGCCCACCGGCGGCGATTTGGGATTTTACGATCTCCCCGGCGGTGCTTTCCGCCGCGTTGAGCAGGTCGAGCAGGATTTGATACGGCGTGCGGGTATCTTTCGGCTTTTTCGCAGCGCTGGCCGCCTCTTGCAGTCGCTTGTTTTCTGCTTGCAGTTTCTCGATTTCGTTTTTGTTGCAGGCGGTGATCTCTGCAACAAGGGCCTGCAAGTCCCCGTTTTTCGCTTTCTCGGCTTCGTATGCGGCCCGGTAGTCGAAAGTGTCCGCAGATTCTGCCGGAACCGACGCCCCGGTATTTTCCGCTTCTTCTGCTTCGGGGATTACTTCTCCGGTGTCCACCGGTTCGGGGTTCGTAGCTACTTGAAAATCTGCAACGGCTGCGGCGTTCTGGTCTTTTTTCGGTCTTGCCATAATTGTAAATTTTACGATCCTATCCCATGTATAGAATCCGGTTGTTTTTATTGATGATCTCCTTTTCGACGATCCCGGTCAGTGCGTCCGGTGCATCGTCGTTCTTGTTTGCTTTGAATAATCGTTTGTAGGTGGTGAGGTGCGCGTACAACTCCGGCCAACGCAGGCGCCAGCCTTCCGGGAAACGGATATTTTGCAGTACCGTGGCGGAATTGGTCAGAATGCGGGATTCCTTGTTACCTGATTGGTGGAACCACTCAACATGTACCGCCGTGGCTTTGCGTTGCACGTTCCGGGCAAACCCGCGCCCGCCGTTGTTGCTTTCAATCAGTGCCGCACGGGTGCCGTTACGAAGTAACATTTGCGCGGTGGCCGGTTCGGTTTCCTCCATTGGCGCCTGCGTGTATAGTACGTCGGTAATGTTGATTTGCCCCCCCTTCAGCACGTCGTAGCAGATCGAGCACAGGTAATCCGTGCCGGTGTCCGCGGTATCGGTGTAATTGGCTTTCCGGATGATTTCGTCCGAGCCGGTCGGGGTGTCATAGGTTTTGAAGTTATCACCGTACAAAAGGCCCTCTTTGGACGACGGGTGCCCCTGGTACATGCAGTCAAAGCGGAATGGATCGAGCGCGCGCCGCTGCTCCAGGCTTTCGAGGCTGTGACGCTCCGGCCAAAGCGGGGCACCGTAACGGCGCGGGTCGATCTCGGTGGGTTCGCTCTCTTTGATCGCTTCAAAGTTGAGTTTATACCAACCTGTGTAATCGGGGTTGATCTCTGAAAAAGAACCGAGCACCCGCACGCCCTCTTTGTCCTCCAGTATGCCGATCAAATCCTCCTCATGCCAGCGGGTGAAAACGATAAGTTCCTGCGATCCGTTATGCAGACGGGTTTTAACGGCTGACGTGTACCACTCCCAAACGCTTTCCCGTACGGTCGGGCTGTTTCCCTCCGCCGCATCTTTGTACAAGTCGTCCAATATCGCTATATCTACCTTGTTACCCGTCAGACCGCCACCCCTTCCGACCGACTGGAACGATCCGCCGTAACCGACAATTTCGAACTCTTCCGAGGTTTGTAGGTACGATCCTGCGGCCACTTGCCGGGAGCCCGATTTGAGGCATGTGTCAGGGAATAAATTTTGATATGCCGCATCCGAAATAACGCGCTGTACCCGTTTGTTGAATTTCGTTGCCAGCGTGAATGCGTATGAAGCGAGGGCGATTTTTAATTCCGGGTTCAGCCCTAATAGGTAGGCCGGGAGAAGCTGCGACGATCCGAGAGATTTGCCATGCTGGGGCGGTACCGTTACAATCAGTTTTTTAATCGCACCACGGGTAAACAGTTCCAAAGCCTGGTAATAAGCCCGATGGAACGGTGATAGCTCCAAAGACGGCATTACGTACAAGGCGAACCGCTCGAAATTCTTTCGGGCGATCACCTCGGATAAATACCGGAGATCGGTAAAGGAACTTTGTTCGCTATTTGCCATATTTTTTAGCTATTTGCTCGATTTCCAATAGCGCCTCCGTGGGTAAATCGTTCAAGGGGGACGCGGTTACGTTTTGGCCGTTTGTCGTCACATCCTTTTTGTCGACCAAACCCAATTCCCGCGCGATAATGTTGCTTTCCAAAAGCCCCGCAGCGGCTCCTGTGAACTTCTGATCGTAGATAATATCCCTAATGCGCGCGGTGATGACCGAATAAGCTTCATCCTTTTCATAAAGTTGGAATGTTGAACGCGCAATCCCTGCGAACACACAGAACTCTATGATGGTCATGGCCCGCATTTTTTTTACGGTATCTTTTAGGCCTGTTCCAAATAACTTCTCTTCTAACAAAGGATTATCTTCCACCCATTTGAAATAATCGACGGCTTTATCCCATAATTCCTGCGGGGTGTATTTCCTGTCTGATCCTGATGGAAATCCTTTTGCCAGTTTCCAGTAAGTATTCTTTTTCGGTGCTGCCATTTTAACGGTACTTTCTTTCAAAGAGAATGAGCCGGGAAAAAGTGCAAACGGGAACAAAAAAATCCGACAAAAAGCCGAATTCACTGCAATTATTCTTTAAAAATTCCTTTTCGATGCAGAAGCGCTCTCACTTTTAAAATTGCACTTCGCTGTTTGTAAAATAGTTTTCTACGGCTTTCCTCTCCCGGCCAGTCGTCCAGTCTTTTCCCTTCGACAGCAACCCACACGAATATCCGCCGTTCGAGATCGGTAAACGGTGCCTGCTCCAAAATAGACTGCATAAAACCAGAATAATCTACATTCGTATCGGAGAATGTTTCCGGTGT
>ERZ791885.873-NODE-873-length-23934-cov-2.829557_pt1 | contig 23934 bp, 38 predicted proteins | sample MGYA00510159_ERZ791885 | MGnify/ENA primary metagenome ERZ791885 (study PRJEB30046, sample SAMN00792054) | human gut metagenome | study: EMG produced TPA metagenomics assembly of the A metagenome-wide association study of gut microbiota in type 2... | reverse complement strand
AGCTCGGCAAGTTTTTCTATAAATGTTATACGCTCTTTTTCGGACATTTTCATTTCTCCTCCAATGTATAAGTTTTCAATATTTTGATTGCATTATCCTCATCTATAAACATTCGGTAAGGATGGGCACCGCCTATGTGAGTAGCTTTAAGCATTTTGCGGTAATAATCTACCAAATCGATATTTTTAGCATCCATAAATACAAATCCGCCGTAGCCTCGTTCTACCGATTTTTGAATAGCTATTGCAAATAAATGTCCGCCGACACCCTCAAATGTTTTTGTTTTACCAATGTTATTCGGCGCACTTTCAACAAGCTTAATGTAAACAGCGTTATCTTTTTTAAAATCATTTAACGCTATCAGTCCTTGAACGGTATTATCTCCTTTAAGGGTCAATTTATAAATTTCGGATTTTTTTAAATCTTCATCAGACCAATCGAAGTTCCAACCATCTGTTTTTAAGTCAGATTCGGACGCTAAAGAATATTCGGTTTCAACTATTTTCCCGCTTTTCGCTTCAACCAAGCAAGGTGTAAATTTGTCTATCTCAACCGAAATCCCCATTTTCTCACCCTCTGTATTTATTATATCATTTTTCGGGGCTTTGTCAACCGTCGATATTCGCCTATACCCATTAACCTCCGTTCGGTCGTATTTGGGTGTCAAACCGTTCTTTTTGCAGAATTTGCCGTAATCCTTAAGCGCTGTATTCAGTTCCCTTTGGGTGCGTTTTGCATCAAGTTCGTTGCCCGATGCCGAAAAAGCCATACGGCGGTCTTTGAGCCTCCGTATTTCGGTCTCGCGCCGCCGCATTTCCTGTGTTGCGTCATACTTTTCCGCGCTGTTTTGCTTTAAGCTTGACAATTCCTCATCCGTATGCGCAGGTTGAGAAATGCCTATAATTATCGGGAAAGCAAAATGCTTGCAGTTCCACTCTCCGATTGGTCTTTCAAAACCTGCATATTTGTTGCCCTTAATGTCTGCACAGCTTTCGCCGTTCTGCATTTTGTTAAACTCCGCATTGCTGAATTGCCGCCCCTGCACATCCACATGATCCGGTGCGGATATTGCATGCGCCGAGAGCTCTATGCCGTCAGAGCCGAATTGCTCGCCGTTATAAAGCAGCATTTCTTGATTCAATCGCCTTACGCCGTCAAGTATATTCATTCTCGCTGCGGTATCGGCTCGCCTGCTTGCTCCGCTTTCCCAATTTATCGTTCTGATTCCGCTGTCGGCAAGCTGCTTCATGGTTTGGCGAAGCGATGTTTTATAATCGGTAACGCCTGCCTGTATTTCATAGATAGCCCTATCAATCACTTGTGAATATGCTTTGCGAAGGGGCATTGCTTTTTTGCCGGGAAGCTTAAAGCCATATGTATCCGAAAGGTTTTCAAAGCTTTCTACCGTGCTTTGGGCAACGGCACGGTATATGTTTTTCAGATATTCGTTGTTGCCGTATGTTTGAGGAGTAAAACCGCGATATTTATAATACTGCTCCGCAAAAGCGTCATTTTCCTTTGCAGCTGTTTCAAATATTTTCTTTATTTCAATTTTATTGAGCCCTGTGTATTTTTGAATGATTTTATTTATGGCTTTCATATCGGCTCCGGCAAATGCCAGGGAATTTGTAAGCATTGTAATCTCTGTCGGTCTGAGATTACCGAAATACTTTATGCGCTCACATATTACCGTTATTACCTCGGCATTCTGTTTCATAAGATTATCGGTAACTTTGTCCGGTAAAGCCTCAAGCCATTTTTCATCAAGCAAATTGTTCATCGGATTCCGCTCCTGCCGCCTGCCTCAATTCGTCAATATATTCTTCCGCGGTCTTGTCATCAATACCGAGCACCCATGCAGTCAAGTCCTTATCTTTCAAGACGCCTGCGGCGTGAGCCTGTAAAAGCTGATTAAACTTTTCTGTTGTCTGCTCCACATAATCATAGCTCCAATCATGCCGTATTTTCCAGTCCCCTACGGGTGTTGTTCCGTTAAGGCTCATAATAATATCAACGGCACCGAAGAGCATCTCATTACCCGATTCTATTAATTTACGGAAACGCTTTACAAATGCAAATGTCTTTTTAAGGCTGTTCTTCATTTCGGTTGCGGTTGCGAACGCGGTCTCGGGAGATGTGAACACTCCGCGTGAAAATCCGCAGCACATTTCAAGCACGGAAAGATTAAGTTCAAATCCGGATTTAAATTCCGCTTCGCGTATGTTCGGCGAATAATCTTTAATAACACTGTCGAGACTTCCGCCGCTCAGGCTGCCTTTAACGGTCATATATTCTTTACTGTCTCTGACAAGTCTTTTCGTTCCGTCATCTCCTCTTTCGTTTTTAAAGAGCGAACGGTCGGCAAAGATTACAGTACCCTTGCGGGTTATTTCATCGTTGTACTCGGAGTATTTTTTGCAGACATTTTCAACAATATCCTCGCAGCCGAATGCAATCGGAACACCGTTTACGGAATTATAATTATCCCGATTAAGCGTCGGACATTTATATCTTCCGAGTAAAAGCTGCTGCGCCGCAATATTTTCCTCATCACGAATATCCTTCCATTGTGTAAATGCAAGTCTTATTTCCGAATCATCTTTAAATGCAAACCGTCTTATAAAAACAACCTTACCGATTTCGCCTTCTTTAAGCATTTGACTTTCAAATAATCTGTAAACGGCATTGTCGACTATGTATTCGTCTATTTTAATAATTACGCCCTTCAAACTTCTCCCAATGCTTTCGGTGACAACAAAATCGTTGGCGCCTATTATATTAAGACCTATGCTTTCACCGTCGGAAAAGGGACGGATAAGACAATCCCCCGTAGCAAGCGCAACTTCGGCAGCGGCAGTTTCAATCTCGTTTTGAAAGTAATCCCGCACATTGCTTATTGCCTTCGCTCTTGCGTTTTCTCCCTCGATAATAATATCGCTGTCATCTATTGCTATATTCGCTATTACTCCTGCACCTATAGCCGCAAGGTCGAGCCCTCCGAAATGAGATTTATTAACTTTATCCTGCAATTTAAGCCCCATTTTATCCGCAATATAAAGAAATGCGGTTCGTAATGCATCTTTAATCATTTTCTACCTCTTCCTCATCCATATTTTCATCTTCATAAAGGTCTTCGCGACGGCTCTCGCGTATTACTCGGTTCAATGAGTAAATCAGAGCCATAACACAGTCTTCTCCGAGCTTCGGATATTCACTTGAAAATGTACCGTCCTTCAGCAATTCAAATTCAAGCTTTGTCATTTCGTCAGCCAAATGCGGCGTTCTTCGGCGGTCAATAACTATTTTATTGCATTGGCGCAGCCATTCCCAACAATAGTCGCGCCCCTTATTGCTGCCCCAGCGCTTTACAGCGCCGATCACATCAAAGCCCCAATCATTCATATCCGATATGTTATCAGGTCTGGCACTGTCCGCTATTATTTCAACATTCTTGTATTTGCGGATTTTTTTGGCAAAGGTTGAATTCTTACATCGCCTCGAAAAAACCTCTTCTATCGGATAAAGTATATCCTTCTCATCGTCATAATAGCATTTAATAAATGCCTGCGGGTGTTCATAACCGAAGTCGAGCCCATAATAAAAATAAGACATTGCGTTTATTTCATCCTCGGTAACGGCTCTTAATTCAAGATTTTCAAAAATCGCTCCGCCCGTTCCCGTGACCTCGCCCAAATAGTTATTGGCATAGTATTTCGGTTTATGCTCTTTAAACCACTCGGCACGCTCAAAAAAACGCTTTCCGAGCCATTCGACCGGGACATTGTAATAGTAGCTGTGAGATATGTAGGTAAGCTCATCTCCCGCCTTTGAAGCAGTGTATTCATTCATAAAATTGTTTGCCGATTTAGGCGGATTAAACACTTTTATGTTAAGTGCCGGAGCATCGGCTCTTATAAATGTATCGTAAATATTATCAAGCTGTTCTATTCCCGCCATTTCATCGCATTCTTCATTTATGAGCAGCTTTATATAACCGAAAGGCAAATTATATGACTTTAAGCTTATAGGCTTATCGGCGCCGACAAACAAAACACATTGTCCTGTCCTCTTATATCTTGCCATTAACGGCGAGGCGGTAAATTCCCAGTCATCAAGTCTGCCGTGCCGCGTAATCGTTTTTATAAGCTGCGAATATACCGAATTGCGTAGATCGGTTTTATACCGCCGCGTCACCACGCAATGTGCCATAGGATCGTTCCTTATCGTTTCTTCGACGATTGCACTCCAAAAATTTGATTTTATCGAGCCGCGTCCGCCCTTCAGAATTATTTCCTGTGCTGGGCTCTTCCCTTCAAAAACCTTGTGTATAAGGCGATATGTTTCAAGAAAATCAACCGTAATATCCGTGATAGGAACAGTATAATTCGCATCGGTATCATCATCTTTCTCGGTTCTCGACTGATAGCTTTGCAGACATTCAAACGCCTTAACATTCCCTGCCATAGCTGATTTTATCTGTCCCGCAACCATAAGCGCATTAACGGTCATGTCGTCGTCTTCTACTTCATCACTTACGGTTTTGAGCCTTTCTATATCATCACCCTTGAGCTTACTGCCGAGCAAAAGGTTGACGAGCTCTGCCGTGTCCTTTTTTCTTCGGCGCGATTTTCCGCTTTCAATACCGCCCTTTTCGGCAATTTCTCTCCGTTCGCTCTCTGTCCGTTTGTTGAAAGGTATTAGATTTTTTTCATTAGCCATCCCCACCCACCTCTCATATAAGGGTTATTATTTCATGTTCATAATAACCCCTAAAATCAAATTGTAAAGGGCGAAGCTTAAATTTTACCTAAAAATTTCAAAACTTTGTATTCCCCATAGGAATATTCCGTTCCGTGAACCCGATTATACTGTTCTGCCTCATGAACCTCATTCTGCAGCCTCGTATTATTTGTGTATTTTCTGTAGGGGCTGTTGGTATTTCTTCGTTCGCGTTTAGAACGCTCACGCTTCATGCAGGCTTCACATTTAATGATTCGTTTTTTCCCGACGCTATGTATTTCCGCACCGCATGCCTCGCATTTGTATTTATACAATCATTTTCCCCTCCCTCTTTGCTTGTAAAAATTATCCCGTGTCATCATAATGTCCCGATTAACCTGTGAGTTTTTATGTTGCTCGGCTAACAGCCTGCCCCGCTCTGATTTATATGCGAGGTACCGTTCGCAGCTGCCGTGACAGCCTATGTGTCTGTCGGAGCAGTTATTGCAGGGTGGGGTCATTCCTTCTCATCCTTTGGCTTCGGTTAATATACCGTTTCGCCCATTTAATCCATTTGGCGGAGACACAGTAAATGTTTCGATGTCTCAAACGGTCTTGGACGAAGGCTTCTTTATTTTTCAGCCTCGTATGTGCGGATTTATTCATAAATGAGTCCCCTCCTGTGTGAAAAACCAGTTCGGTAAAATAATTCTGAAAGTTTTGAATGCCTCAAGCTGCACTTCTTTCTTGTCTGCAAATACTCCCTTCATCAAAAGAAAAGAAATACATAACTGTATCCCCGCCTCGGTCAAAACCCCGTCTTTTTTAAATTCATCGGGAATGCATAAATACTGTTCGAAGAAGTCTGTAACCTTTTTGTAATACGGTTTGTTGTCATCCATCTTCTTTCATCCCCTCCAATGCTTTTTCTGCTTCTTCACGGGTAAGGAATACGGTTTTCCCAACATCCTCAAAGAACACCGAAAATCCATAACCGTCTATTCTCGTAAATATATCATCAGTCGATAATTCTTCATATACAAGCCTATCAACTGTCGAGGCTTTTACTTCTCCGTTTTCTACAAACCACAACTGTTGCTCCGCCTTACACGGCAAATGCACCCATTCAGAACGGGCGGTGAAATCTTCACAACCGCTATCGGCATACATTTCACCGTCAAAATCATATAATGCTATGTTGTCGCAACCTTTTGCTGTATAATAGGTGCCCTTACACGCTTCATAATGCAGGCAGTTTTTACAAGTCATTCTGTATCACTCCTTAACAATTCGGAATTGTCGTGGATATTGCCGATTACATAAGCACCGTGCGAATCTACCAAATAATTTATAGAGTTTCCATACTCATATAAATCATCTTCATCATAATTTTTGCCCAACGCCCAAAATCCCACATATTCAGATAAAGTGTTCCTATCAGGATTACAATGTCCAAATAAAACTTTATAATAAATATCCGTGCCAATAGGACAGGCAAAGCCACCACCTCGATATGCTTTAAAGTGAAGTATATCCCCTTCAAAAATCTTTTTCCCATTCTTGTCGGTTAAACCTGTGTATTGTCCAACTGTTGCAGGGACAACTTCTTGACCACCTGCGCCTTTATAATGTTGAACTATATGTGCCTTTCCATAGCCAAGATATTGGAGTAAATCTCCCTCGACCCAGTTACCTAATAGCGTCTTTCCTCTGAACAATATTTCCCTCATTCTTCCTCACCAACCATTTCTTTTAACAAAACTTTTGCCTCAATTACTGTTTTATCGTTCGACACTTTCCCCTCGCACAACCTCTCCGCAAACTCTTTGTATGCGTTGGCTTTCATTTCGCTCATATCAAGAGGTATTGCTATGCCTACTTCTTGTCCTTCAGCCATACATATCAACTTACAGAGTATGGTATCACCGTGGTAATTGCTGTGTCCTGCAAATTTTGAAGAAGCTTCCAATAGGGCTTTTCTTCTCGTGTTTGATAATTCTGATTTCAACCTCTCAATCTCTGCTTTTTGACGGTTGATAAGGTCAAGAGCTGCATTAGCAGTTATTTGAGAGCAATTGCAAGTTCCCCATTTACAATTACGGATTTTACATTCATTACAATTGCATGTAGTAGCAATCACTTCTAACGAGGATATAAGTTCCTCATCAGTAAATTTCTTATCGGTCATTTAACTTTATTCCTTTCTTTATCCTCTGCGACTTTTAATTCAATATTTTGATTGAATAAATGTGTTAGGGCATTTTGCATTTCAATAAATCTAAAATTTACATCACTCATAGTTTTACATTCTTTGAATATATCGTCTACCATACACGCAAAATCATATTTATCAGGCATTCTCATCTTTCCTTTCTCCATAACTACAAAAATCGTCTGCGTTTGGTGTTTCATCTTTACACCATTTGCATTCATTATGTGGATACCCGCTGTTGTTGTCTTGAAAATAAATGCAATCTTTGCAACGAACAACCTCTACAACATCAGCAGTAGGAAACCGCATTAATTGCCAACAATACCGATGTGAACCTTTTCCATTAAGCCCTCTAGGATTGCATTCATCATAAAAGGCACACAAATTGCAATTCCCTTTTCCAACTTTATTAAGAAACTCGTCAACTTCGGTCGCTTTATAATATCTGCTCATTCTTTCGACTCCTCTACATAACACCAACTTTGCGGGGGTCTTGTCATAGGTTGCCCTATGTCCTTAACATCACATATACCGTCAATGCCCATATATAAGCAATCCCCGCAATTCTTTTGGTCGCAATGCGTTTTTCCAAAAGCCATAAAATCATCTAAATCTTTTGGCTTGTCGTAAATCACAATATTGGAGATATGCCAGCCGTAAACCTCACCTTTATGTCCTTTGGTATATTTGAGCCATTCTGCAACAGTAATGCAAGTATCGTCCCTATTTACATCTCGGCAATCATAAATTGCATCACACACAAACTCGCCTATAACCTTGCCGTTGCCGCATACATCAAACAGATTGTGACTTCTATCATCAGCATAGGCATACCGTTTGCCCGTCCAAAACGAAACGCCCTTGTCTTTTGTACAGTAAATATAGCACTTAAACGGCGTATCGCATTTCGGTCTTGTTTTTCTGACCTCTATTGTTTTCTTTCCGCTTGCTATCAGCTCGCACCATTTAGGTTTAATGCTTATTAGAACACTTTTCATTCCTCTGCCTCTCCATTTCCGCCCGCAGGCTTTCTTTGATGTAATAATCAATGCCAAGCCGTTTGCAAAGCTTCTCGGCTTTTTTCCCAAATTCCGCCCAGTTTATATCTGACTTGTGGTAGTTCAGTTTTCCAATTTTCACCTTATCGGCAATCGCCGCTACCAAGTGCAAATTGATAAAAAACTCTCTTTCGTTCGTTACAGGCTCGAAAGAAATCCAAGTTTTAATCCCTCGACTATGCACCTCCGCAAGAGCGTCAACTCTCGCTTTCCACAAAGGGTCTTTTCCGTTCCCGATACCATCGAGGGTGATACCGTACCAATCGTTCTCATCGAGCAAATCAAAATCTCTGCTCCCGTCGCCTTTGGTGAGTATCTGCACATTGTTTCCACTTTCCTTAATAGCCTTGATTATTTCCCTCGTAGGCGTTGTATCGTAGCCGGTCGGATAAGGGTCGCAGGTAAAGCAGAGATGAATAAGTTTCCCGGTTATCTTCTCTTTTTCAAGCTGTTGCTTCGTTGCTTTGACTATATCGGTTCTCGGCTCTACATTTGTGTGAAACGCCTCACGGTCTTTATGCAGAACATTCGGGGCGAAACAGTAAAAACATCTGTGAGGGCAACCTGTGTAAATGTTGAGGGCGTAGTCGCCGTATTCTTTGGCTTTGCCTTTTGGCTCGTAAATAGGTTTCATATCAACACCTCCGGCATATGCTCAAAATTAAACCACAGTTTTTCAACTCTGTGTTTACCCATTTGAGCCGTTGTAATTTTCTCGTCTGTATTCCACCCTGCGAGTGCTTCGTCGTACATAGGATTATCATATCCGCTCAACACGATTTTCGATTTACTCTCTTTAAGCGCGTCCAACAGTTTTACGTGGTATTCGTCCGGCGTTTCGTGCGCATACATATTTTTCTTTCGGAGGCTCTGCAGATAGGGCGGGTCACAATAAATTAGTGTATTTTCGTCGTTGTAACGTCGTATCAGTTCTAATGCGTCTATGTTTTCTATTTGTGCCTCTTTCAGCCTATTGCTGATTTCGATAACTCTTTCGGGCAAATAGTTCCACATAGTCGCAGTCCGCGGCCCTCCGTATGTTTGAACATTTCGCCACGATTTTTTACTGCTGTTGCTCGTTCCAAATGATTGGTGATACCTAACGAGCGTTCTGCGAGCCTGCTCTATCGGGTTTTCAACTTGTTCATAGCAACTAACAAATTCTTCTCTTGAAAATGGGGTAAATTCGATTAGCCTTGCGAGTTCTTCCGGGTGTTCTCTGCACACCTTAAACAAATTAACAATATTGCCGTCAATGTCGTTTATCGTTTCTATATACGAGGGTTTCTTGTTAAAAAACACCGCTCCGCTTCCGAAAAACGGCTCGCAATATACTTTATGTTCCGGGAAATGAGATATAATCCATTCTGATATTCTCCATTTCGCTCCGGGATATTTTAATACCGCTTTCATTTGTCGTCCCTCCCGTTAGCACTCAGTATTGCGCATATCGCAAAGCCTATCGGTGTGCCGATTATAAGTCCGATTATGAAATTTATCATAGTACATCCCTCATAAATAAAATTTTCTTGATAAATTAGGTCTGTTAGTCCCGGCACCGCCTAACTCAACGGTAAACATATGCGGCGCGGATTTTTCCTTGCTCGGTCGGTCGCATAACACCTTTGCGTAAGTCCTGTCCGATTTAATGCTCTCCGTCGGCTTGTAGCAGTCAGGGTAAGGACAATTCATACAATCTTCATCGCAACCGCCTCGGCGCTTAAATGCTTTTGTCTTCATATTTTCGGTCATAACCGTTTCTCCTCTGAAATCAAATTTTCAATTCTTTAGCTTTTGCCTTTAATTTCCGCTCGTATTCCTTATCCGAGAGCGGCTGCATACGCAGATAGTTTTTGTAGCGCTCATATTCAAGAAATTTATCATAATCATTTTTCAATTGTTTCAACCCTTTCTATCGGCACATCTATTGTGCTGTTTTTATTTTTATCAATCAAAACAAGGCTGTATTTAAACTCGTGGTTTATTTCATCGAGCCACATAACACAAGATTGCAGCCAATAAACGCTGCCGTCAAAGATAACGTTTCGGTGCATATTTTTCTTTACTTCCGAAAGTTTCATATTTCAATATCATCCTCAAAGGGTGTCCCGGAAGTGTCCCAGCGTTTATCACGCTCATAAAATCGTTGGTGCTTGAGGTCAAACCACAAATCGATTTTACCGGTGCGTCCAAACTTATTTTTATCAAGCAACAATTGAGTATCTTCCGGAATGCTTTCACTTTCGTTTTTGTTAAGAACATACGGTCTGTGCAATAACGCGATGTAATCACCGTCCTGCTCAAGTCCTCCCGATTCTTTAAGGTCACTCATTGTCGGCGCTTCTTTTCCCATACGGCTCAACTGCGATAAAACGATAATCACACAGCCGGTTGTCTTTGCGGTTCGTTTAAACATTCCGGATATGTAATCTATGCGGCTGCGAACATTTTCAAATTTTCCTACGGCAGATATTATCTGCATAAAATCCACCACAGCCAAACTCGGCTTATTTTCGCTTATCAGGTTGCATATCTGCTCTATGTTATAAACATCATCAATAACAAAAAAGCTTTCACTTTCCTTTAGCTTTTTGCTCTGTACGGATATAATTTTTATTTCATCATCCGACAGATTATTGCGGCTGAATTTTTCATAATCGATTTTATTCTGCGCCGCCATAAGCCTTTCGTAAATCATCTCGCTTGACATTTCGAGCGAAAAAAACATTACTTTTTTTTCGTTATTACCGATTTGATTGGCGGCAATATTAAGCGCAAATGTCGTTTTACCGGTAGACGGTCTTGCGCCGATTATAAAAACCGTGCTTTTGCGAATACCGCCTGTAACCTTGTCTATATTTTCAAAGCCGGTCATAAGCGTACCTTTACGCCTGTTAAGTTCCGCGACAAAATTATCAATATTTCTTTTACTGATTTCCTTTACATCGCTTGTAAGTCTCCTGTCGCTTTCATCGTCAAGCATTTTCTGAATGTTGGCAACCGAAACCTCGCCCTCCATCGTCAAAAGCTGAAAACGGCTTATAAGTCTGCGCCTGCTTGCCATTTCTTTCAAGAGCTTAAAATGTTCTTCAAAAAGCTCTTTGGAAACAGCGGTCTGTATGCAGCTTTGTATTTCGTTTCGATAAACTGCCCCGCATTCGGCGGCAACCGTAACAAAATCGTATTTGCCCTTTTTGGCTTGAGCAATCATAGTCCGGCATATTTCTTTATGCTCGTCATAGCTGAAATCACCAGGCTCCAAAAGCAACGCTTTTTCTTTTAGGCTTTCAAAGCTCAATATCTCCCCGATTACCGACCGCTCAACCTCAATATCGTTTATGTTCATACGGCACCTCAATCATCTGTAAGATTTTTAACCCCGGCATAACCGTTCGCATATACCGGCTTCTTCTCACCCTCACGCCTGTCCCAAACTTTAAGCATACTTTTCCAGTCGGTTATTTGCTTTCCGCTTTCAGTCTTCCAACCATTTTCGGAATAGCGCTTGTAAAATTTTTCGCCGTCAACTCTAAGCCCGTTTTCGGAAATAAAAAGGATAATTTCAGAAAGGTGTGGTGCGGCGCCTGCGCCGTCACATACACTTTTCTTTACATTCTTTACATTCTTTACATTCTTACGATGTTGTTGCTTGTTTGTTATTTGTTTGTTGCTCGTTTGTTGCTCGTTTGTTGCTGACTGTGTTGATAAAGCATTTTCAATTTCCGCAATCCCGCTGTTTAAAAGACTTTCAAGCTCTTTTTTGTTTGTTGCCGATTGTGTTGATTTTTTTAAGTTTTCGACCGTGTTCATAATTTGTTTACAGAAAAAGGCGTTTTTTGTTTGTTGCTTGTTTGTTATTTGTTTGTTAATCTGCGTGTTGCTGTCAATGTCGTCAGCTTGGTAACTGCCCCAATTTATCACGGTTATAACGGTATATTTGTTTGTTGATTTGCTTGTTATCTCTCCCGTGCTCTCCAGCTTCTTTAAAGCCGTCCTGATTTGTTGTACGGTAAAGCCTAAAGCTTCAGCTAACAGCTTGTAACTGGTAACAAACTGACCGGCATTCATCGCTTGTCCCATCCATTTAAACTCTTTAAATGAGGCGGTTAAAAGGCAATGTAAAAACAAGTCTTTTACCACGCTGTCCTGATACCAGCCCCACTGTATCAGTTTCCTGTACAGCTTTATGTATCCGTTTAATTCTTGCATATTTTACCTCGCAATTTCACTGTCAAGCACATATTTGCATATGGTATATATTTCAAGCGCCATATTTTCACGGCTGACAAATTTTATCCTTAAGCCATAATCGATTTCCAACTTATGCAGTGCGCCCCAAAACGCCTTTTCCGAATAATTATTGGGGTAATCATGGCTTAAAATACCGTCCCAGCCGCTCGGCTGCTCCACGAGCAAATACTTGTGTTTTTTATTGCGTGCTCTTTTCAATTCACGCAGAAATGCGTCGTCATACTCTGTGCGCCCGTCAGAGCGTTTTTTCTTTTGACCGTATATAGAATGCGCCAGTTCCTCCAAACTGTTTTTTCGCTCAATAAAAAGCTCGTCTGTAAAGAATGTATCCATAGGAAAGCCCAGCTCGGGGGCGGCTTCGATAAGAAAGCCGTAATCCCCCTCGCGAATGGAGCGCTGACGGTATTTAATGCCTTTGCCGTCAAAATAATCCAATATGTGGTCATTTACCTGCTCATTGGTCTGACAGAGTATACACATTTTGCTTAACAGTTCTTTATACTGTTTGTTTGTGTAATATATTTTCATTTTCAATCAAACGGAAGGTCATCGTCGGAATCGATGCCGGCAAAAGCGTCGGCGGCAGGCTGTGCCAGGGCGGTTTCTTTGAGCTTTTTTAATTCCGGTGCTTTAAAATTGCCGGAATGTATATCGTCAACCGAGCAAAATCCCTGAACATCCACGCCCTCTTTGACAGTACCGTCGTTTCCGAGGTATTCTCTGTAACCTATAACAAGCCCTATGTATTTGCGCTTAAATACCTTTTCATCATCATTAAATGAAAAGCCCTTATTTGACTTCTCAAAAGCCGTCAGCATAGTCTTAAAATAACCCTGTGCTTCTTTTTTGTATGACTTTGAGAATTTACCCGCCCAAAAGTTTTTGGCTTCGTACAGGCTGCGATAGGTGTTTTTGAACTCACCCTCGGCAATATCAAACTCAAATTTTAACTGTTCCTTGTCCGGCACATCCTCAACGGCTGTTATACCGCAAACATAACCGCCCATAGGCAGCTTTTCAAACCCCTTTGCCTCTTTTACGTTCTCCCAGTCAATGTGTTTCATTTTCGTTTACTCCTTTTAAGTTATAATATTTTCTGATTTGTTCATCGACGAATTTGAGGTCATTGTCGATTTCAATATCAAACATTTCCATAGGCGATTTCGCCGTTGTCGTACCGTCCGACTGAGTAATAAATTTGTGGCTTTGTCCATCGGTAACACAGAAAAGTACAATAGCGAACAATCCTTCGATAGTAAGCTGGCTGTCAAGCATTTTCCCGATAGTTTTCGCCTTTTGCTTTCCTGTATCGGTAGTCTCGCAGTGATGAAGAAAATATACGGTTTTATCATCCTCTATTTCATCAATGCAAAACTCAATAAGCTTTTCAAAATTAACCGCCATATCCGTGAATTTGCCGTAGCCTGTTTCTTTTGCTTTATCAAAGCTGTCAAAAGCCATTAGATACTGGCTGTCATCTATAACAAAAGCTCCTACGGATGATTTTTTGATAACGCTTTTAATAAGCGTATAACGGTCTGTACCTTTTTCTTTTGCTTTTTTACTGACATTGTACGGTACTATGTCGGTCTTAAACGGCAGAGGCTTTCCGGCAACATTCATAACGCCGACTTCGCCTTTTTTGAAATTGCGAAGCGAAGCAGATTTCCCGCTGCCGCTCTCGCCTAAAATTAAAACCGGTATTCCCATTTTTCACGCACTCCCTTCACCTGATTCTTACTCCCTCACTTTGCTCTATGTGAGCATATGCGGTTTCGTTGCCCTTCTTGAGAAAGTCGATTATTGCTTTTTTATCAATCTTCGGCTCCTGCGGTATCAAATATTCACCAGGAACAGCCTTTTCATCGTCAACAATCAATGCGGGAGGATTTTTTTGCACATTAAAGCTGAATAAATCCGTGCGGAATTTAATGTTATTCGTTGCGACCATAGCGGCCGTAAGGCTCTGCTTCATATATGCAATATTGTTCTGTATTGCCGTTTTGCGCTCGGTAAGCCGTTTTATTTCTGCGGCTATTTTTTCAGTATCGGCGGAAAGCTCGCTTATAACTTTTGCGTATCCGTCTGCCTTTTCTTTTATATCGCCCTGCAAGGCTTCAAGAGTATCCTTTATAGCCTGCCCGTCAATATCCGGATTCTGCGCCAATTCAAGCAAACTTCTGTAATCATTCGTTAATTCATAAAGTGTCATTTTTCATCTCTCCTAATATTTCATCAATTTCCATTCGATTTTTGCCCTTGAGGGAATTTATCAATCTGCGCTCTGCCGATGTTATATCGTCATCATAAATCATACCTGTGTCCCCCGTTCTTTTTCTTCTTCCAAAAAGTCGGCAAACCAGCCTCTGTCATCCTTAATAAACGCGCTGCAATCAATTTTGTTTTTTTCTATGTATTGAAACAAAGCAGTTTTTATCTGCTCGTCCGATAATACGCTTGCCGCTAACTCGGGTATTCGCCTATCATCGCCACCGCACTTATTACTCGCCTTTTCAAGCGCCTCGTAATCGGTAGCGTAATGATTAAGGCACACATCGCATATTCCGTTATCGGCATCCTCGTCACCGCAAACAACGCAAAGCCTTTCAAAGTAATCGCTCCCGCACCTCGGGCAGTAATCTCCGTCGAAGACCTCCCCGCACTCATAACATTTATACATAAGGCTCCTCCTAAAAACACATTTTTTTCTTGAAAAGGAATATCGTTAAGCATAATGGCTTTAGCTTTGTTATAAAACTCTTTCGAAACTTCAAAGCCATATGCCTTTCTTCCCAATTCAACAGCCGCACGAAGCGTAGAGCCGCTTCCGGCACACGGATCAATCACAACATCATTTTCATCAGTAAATATTTCAATAAGCCTTTTCAAAACACCGATTGGTTTTTGCGTGGGGTGAATTTTGGGGTATATTTTTTTGTTATCCCGTTCCCAACTAAACCAATCAAATATCATCTTGCCCTTATTGTTGAATTTTGGAAGCTTATCCCTATACAAAACAACAGCATATTCAGTAGCTCCTACAATCTTCATATTCGCTTTTAATACTTGCGGAGAGTAATTCTTTATAAAGAAGATAGGATAATAATGCATAAATCCGTATTTCTCGCCGTACTCGATAACAGTATGTATTTGTTCAAAGGCACAAAACACAATCATTGCAGGAGCTTTCCCCCGCTCCTTTGGCTCTTTGATTAAAAGCTTATTGCAAAAATGCATATATTCCGCGATTTTAAATTGTCCGTCACCGTTAAAAAACGCTTTTGCGGCTTTGGTACTCTCACCGTTGTTATTATCTCCGCCCACATACCATTCGGGATTGCTTGCATACGCATTTATCCCGAGATTATACGGTATATCCGCTATAACAAGCTGCGCCTTCAGTATATTGTAACGCTTGAAATTTTGAAAATTGTCATGATATAATTCACAAATCATAATTTCCTTCCTTTACATGCCTTGCCGGGTCGGCGGTGTTGCGTTTCATATTCCGCTCAAATGCTGCGCGGTATGCTTCGTGCCGGTCTTCTTCCGTAACTGCCGAATCCGCTATGTACCTGCGCAGCTTGCGGTTCTGCCGGCGCAATTCTTTGCACTCTTTGCTTGTTTCATAAAGAAATGCCAGCTCTGCAAAAATTATCATTATTAAAGCTACCGCAAGAAATACCAGCAGCTTTGTTGTGGTTTCGTCTAAATACATATTTTATTTCTCCTCCGTGACACTTACCAATTTCCAATTGCCCGACTGGTAAATTGTTTTTGATTGGCAATCCTTGAATGTAGCATTCTCGGAAAGGATTAAAGTATCTTTTTTATCCCAACCATAAGGCGAACCGATTATTGCCGAAAGACCTTTTGCATACTCAACCGTTGCACTGTTGCAGATATTCTCAACCGTTGCATTGTCGTAGATATACTTGACCGTTGCACTGCCGCAGATATACTTGACCGTTGCACTGCCGCAGATATACTTGACCGTTGCATTGCCGCAGATATTCTCAACCGTTGCACTGTCGCAGATATTCTCAACCGTTGCACTGCCGTAGATATTCTCAACCGTTGCACTGCCGCAGATATACTTGACCGTTGCACTGCCGCAGATATACTTGACCGTTGCACTGCCGTAGATATACTCAACCGTTGCACTGCCGCAGATATACTTGACCGTTGCACTGCCGTAGATATTAACGGCTTTGCAGTTTTTAATATAATGGTTTCTTCCGGTGCTGATTTTCAAATCGTCAACATCAATGTGAATATGGTCTTTCGCCCACGCTTTGACAGCCTCTACCACTTGCGGCTTGTATGTATCCTCATCGTACCATTTAGGGGTAATGTCTTGGTCGACATTCAGTTCCCAGGTATCAATATCCGAAAACACATCACCATTTGGCGGAGACAATTCAACCCGCACAAATGTCTTGTTTGCATTAAGGTAATTATCTTCAATTCCCAATTCTTCGAGCATATCTGTGTGACTGTCATATTCGGGTACGAATACCCTGTTTTTTAATATTAATCCGCTTTTTAAGCGACACATTTTTATCCTTCTTTCGTTTGACTTTTAATAATTTCCGTGATATACTTTAAATATAATAATTTTTCTCTGCCGCTCCCGTTAGTCGTGTTTCGGGGGCGGTAATTTTTTATTCATCGTTAACTACACCCAATACTATCCCCGCTGCGATGCAACAGTCGATAAGCTTATCGCATTCAAGCGTGAACGGAGCCTTCTTGAATTTCGTCACGGTGTTAATTCCGACATTTGCTTTCTTCTTGAATTCATGGTCTTTGAACCCGTTCTCACGCCACTTTTCTTGAATAACTGCACGGAGCTGCCGTTCCTGCTTTCGGAATTCCTTCTCCATCGCCGCCTTCTGCTTATCTTCGAGCGTTAGGTATGCTTTAGGCATATTCTCACCACCTTTAAAATGTTTCTGCTTCGACACATTCAAGTCAAAAAAAGATCATCTTGCGACACTCCTAAAACGGATGATAGCAATTTACCCTGTTCAGATGTGAAGTCCGAGTAACCTTCAATCTTATCTTTGTAAGTCCTCACACATACCCCAAGAATTTCAGCCATTTCGACATTACTTCTTCTGCTTAAAGTCTGATATGCAGGTATCGCATAATACCTTTCATGCTTCTTTTTTCTCTTCTTTTTCATAATATCCCTCCCTTCTCACTGTGTCGCTATCGACACATAAATAATATCACATCTCAGTGTCTTTGTCAACACTTTTTTGAAAATATCTTCATTTTGTTGTTGCATTATCGACACTTGTGTGCTATAATTCGCTTGTGAGGTGGATATATATGAATACTTTGGGCAATAGATTAAAAGAATTAAGAAACTCTCAAGGTCTAAATCAAACACAGCTTTCCGATGCATTGAATGAAAGGTTTGGATTAAAAACGGATAGAGTAATGATAAGCAAATGGGAAACCGGTTTTCAAACCCCCGTAATGAATACTGTGGCAATGCTTGCAAAATTCTTCAATGTCTCCATGGACTACTTGAACGGCGATGAAGAAAGCAATAATATATATAAATATGACAACATATCTCCCATACGATTGAAAAAATTTCCGATGCTCGGAAACATAGCTTGCGGGGAACCCATATGGGCTGACGAGGACAAGGAAAGTTATGTAATGGCAGATATGGATATAAGTGCCGATTTTTGTCTGACTGCTAAAGGCGACAGTATGATAAACGCCCGTATATATGACGGGGACATTGTTTTTATTCGTGAAATGCCGATTGTAAATAACGGAGAAATTGCAGCGGTTATTATCGATGATGAGGCGACATTAAAACGGTGGTATTATTATAAAGATGATAATAAGCTAATGCTTGTTGCCGAAAATCCTAAATATCCGCCACTCGTTTATATGAACGAAGAACTTAATAATATTCGTTGCCTTGGCAAAGCGGTATATTTTATGAGTGCATTATAAAAACAAGAGTTTATAAAATTACATAATACCTATTAAAATCAACAATCAGGAAAGTTTAAGATTAATTATGATAATTAAAGATTTTATCAGAAACTTCATATTAAAAAGAAATGAAAACGATGTTCCGCCGCCCGACAAAAGGGTTGTTTGTGATAACATTACCGCTTATTTCAAAAACGGAAATCTTTATAAAATTACTCCTGTAAATTTTTGTCCTTTATGCTATGACCGTGACAGAGCGTACATCGCAAGATATTTTATTTCAGACGGAATCAAATATGATATGACCGACATTGCCAGTATAGCAAGCATCCCTACCCCCAATTATAAATATGGCATAAAAAACAGCATAGGTGTTACCGGGAATTTAGAATACATTGTTCTTCGTCATGCATATAACAACAATAAAGTTATGATTGCATTACTTGTAAAGGCAATTAATTTAATGTCTGAATGTACTACGATTACTTATCAAAAATCTGATTATCTGATATTGCCTAAAACACTGTATGAAATTGGTGAATTTGAAAAAGGCGACCTAGCATTAGAACAAATACGAAATGTCAAAAGCTATGATTTCACAACCAGAAAGCGGTCAATTCTTGAAAGAGTTCTTAAAGACGCTGCAGAAATATATAATAATGATTTAATAGAAATACCCGCATTATATACAAGCTGCGGTGAATGTGCGAAATATCAAGGAAGAGTATACAGCGTCTATGGGAAAGATAGCCGTTTTCCAAAACTTCCAAAACATATTTTGGAAAACGGGTACATACACAATGGCTGTCGCCATACTCTTATGAATTATTTTTATCATGAGGGCGCAAAAATCGAAATATATGACGAAATGGGCAACTCAATTGAAAAAGATGTCATTCAATACAGTAATAGACCTTTTGTAGATAACCGCACTGAAACCGAAAAGAACAGATATTTAAAACTTCCCAAACCTGCTATTGGGATTGATGCGGAAGAGAAAAAATTGCTTAATTTCAGACAATACTGTTTAATTAAATATAACAATCCCGATTCTGCCCCTAAATCATTCTCGGCATATATGCGTAAATTAAATAAACAAAACAAAGCAAAGGAGTAATCACAATGTACAACGGAGACGAAGAAGACCCATATTTTTTAGTGACCCACAAGGAAGAAGAAATGCTGCAGCAACTTCGTGAGCTTTCCGATGAGGAGCGCAAAGAGGTTGAGAAGAAATTGCTTGAGGCTGCGTTAAAGCATGCCGAGTGGGGAGAATAAAATCGAACCGTTGAAAATAAAAAACTCCCCTATCCTGCGCCAACAGGATAAAGGAGCTACCGGGCGAGCCGGTACAAATGTAGCCACTAACCTACATACATATTGTACCATACCCGCCCGAGAAATGCAAGTAATTTAAAAGGACGGTACTATTATGGCGAAAGCGAAAAAACTGCCGAGCGGAAGTTGGAGAGTGCAAGCAAGCATCACATTGGATGGGAACTTAATACGCAGATCATTCACTGCGGCAAGCAAAGACAAAGCCGAATTATTAGCCAAAGAATGGCAAGTCAAACAAGAAGAATTGTCTTCGCCCGAAAATATAACATTCTCCGAAGCTTTAAAAAGATATATTGAATCAAAGGAAAATGTTCTTTCACCTTCCACAATCAAAGCCTATCGTTCAATGCGCAAAACATATTTCGCCGGTATTAAACATATAAAAATAGATAAAATCACATCGGAGCAAATTCAGCGTGAAATAAATATTTTAGCTGCATCCAAATCAGCGAAGACCGTAAGAAATGCACACGGTTTTTTATCCGCCGTTTTTGAAATGTTTCGACCGGGATTTTCACTTCACACAACATTGCCTCAAAAGACTGAACGAGATATTGTAATTCCCGGAGATGAAACTGTATCTCAAATAATATCTATAGTCAAAGACACAAAATTAGAGCTCCCTGTTTTGCTCGCTGCTTTCGGACCGTTGCGGCGCGGAGAGATATGCGCAACCACAACAGATAAATTATCGGGGAATATACTTACGGTTAATGAAACACTTGTAAAAACTTCAGATAACAAATGGGTACTCAAACAGCCTAAAACACTTGCCGGATTCAGAAAAATCGAATTGCCGAACTTTATTGCAGAAAAATTCAAGAAATTTGACGGTAGAATATATGCAGGGACTCCGGACAGTCTCACCCTTGCATTTAAAAAAATGCTTAAAAAGAATAATATTCCACCCTTTCGCTTTCATGATTTACGGCATTACAATGTTTCGATACTCCATGCTTTAAATGTACCCGACAAATATATAATGGCGCGTGGCGGGTGGAAATCAAATTATGTGATGAATAATGTTTACAACCATGTCTTAAAAGAAAAGACTAATGAATTTAATGTGAAAATCACAGAACACTTTGAAAAGGTTATTGAGTCGAATTCCAACTCTACTTCACACGAAATTTCACACGAATCTTAAGTTTCCCTTTAATTAAGCCAACTTTAGCTAAAATATCACGGGTTCGACTCCCATTATCCGCTCCATAACCGGACACCAATTTTGATACGAAGAGTATCGAAGTCGGTGTCCGGTTTCTTTTTGCCAAAGCCAGTATTTGCAAATGGTTTCATACACCTTTTAACGAAAGCAAGCTCTACGGTAATGCAACAATCACGGTTAAGAAAATCTTTGATTTTACGGTTTCCCAAACGCTTGTCGGTTTTGGCACAGAGCTCAAAAACGGCAGCGCGAACAGTTCTGTTTTCAAGCTCTCTTAAGGACGGAGAACGGTGCAGCCATTTGTAATATGTGCTTCTGTTTACACGGAGAACTCTGCAAAGAGTGGTGATTGAATGTTGATTTGAAAGAGCTTTTACCGCAATCAATCGTTGTCTGAGTGTGGAGTGAATATTGCAATTGCTTTTTTAATATGAGATTTTCCTCCTCAAGCTGTGCGTTACGCTTTTGTAATTCTTTGTTTCGCTGTCCGCTTTTTTGGCATGCATCCAGATCATTATGAGATAATGGTAAACGGGAAAAAAGCCAATGCAGTAAAAACGCGTGTTTCGGCAATGCCGTTTAATCGCCCTTGGCCGGGAAGCCAAAGGCCGCTTGAACAAACGGAAATTACGGCCTGTCTTCCGCTTTTTACAGACGAACAAAGCCTTGAATTTACCATAACGCCTGCCGTTAAATTCAAAAGCGTGGTAATACGACCGATTTCGGCAGGAATCTTTCCACAGATCAAAGAGGGAAGTGTTCATTTTACTCTTCCCAAAACCGGTTATTATACCGTTGAATTTGACGGTCCGCACAATGTTTTGCACTTATTTATTGATTCCATACACAATTTTGATATTTCCGAAAATGACGATTCGGTTTATTATTTTGGGCCCGGCGTTCACAATGTGGGTGAGCTGAGAGTAAAAAGCGGAACGACTGTATATATACATCGTAACGCCGTTGTTTACGGTTCCATTCTCGGGGTTAATGTAAAAAACATAAAGATTTTGGGTGAAGGTGTACTGGACGGCAGTTTTTACGAAAGAAAAACCGATGATTTTCTTTTGGGATATGATTATTCTCGTGTTCCCGAAGCAAGTTGGGAAAAGCAGCAGATGAAAAACATCGGCAGGAAAAGAGCGCTATGCGCAATCCCGCTCAGAAAAACCGAAATTAAAAGCACAAGCAAAACACAGCCGATAACGGCAGCCAGCCTGTGCGACGCGATTATAAGATAAACCGCCGTGCTCTTCTTATGGTTGAGTTCGGCGGGCTGCATTTCTGTATCAGACTATTCTATTTTGAGGTTCGCCGTTTAAATATGCGGTTATATTACCGCTTACAATATCCAAAAGCCTGCGCCTTGTGGGCAGGGGTGCCCATGCGGTGTGCGGGGTGATTATTATATTCGGCGCGTCTGTAAGCGGGCAATCGGACGGCATGGGCTCATTTGTCAGCACATCTATTGCCGCGCCCGAAAGCTTGCCGCTTTGAAGGGCTGCAAAAAGCGCGTTTTCATCCACCGTACCGCCGCGCGAGGTGTTTATAAAGAAAGCTCCGTCCCGCATTTTTGCAAAAGCCGCGGCGTTCATCATTTTCTCACTTTGCGGGTTTAAAGGGCAGTGCAGCGTTACTATATCGCTGTTTTCAAGCAGCGTATCAAGCCCCACGAATTTGGTTTTGCCGTTTTCACGCACGGTTCTTGTGTGTACCAAAACATTCATACCAAGCCCTTCGGCGGCTTTTTCCACCGCCTTGCCGATATTTCCGTAGCCCACTATTCCCAGAGTCTTGCCGTATACCTCATCGCCCGAAAAAATAAGCGGAGAAAAAACGCCCGAGCGCTTCCACCCGCCCTGCTTTACAAAGGCGTCATACTGCGGAATTTTGGTGTAGCGCATAAGAATATAGCCGATAACCTGCTGGGTCACGGCATTTGTAGAGTAGCTGCCCGCATTGCAAACGGTAATTCCCTTTTCCTTTGCGGCGGCAATATCTATATTATTATAGCCCGTGGCGAAAAGCCCTATATAGCGTAAATTAGGCGCGGCGTTCATAATTTCCCTGTCAATAACCGTTTTGTTGCAGAGTATTATGTCCTTATCCGCTGCCGCCGTCAGCAGCTCTTCGCGGGTCATATTGTAAAATTTCGTCACCTTGCCGAATTTATCGAAAACATCAAGCGGCAGATCCCCATTTGATTCAAGGGTCGCGGTATCAGTTAAGAGGAGCTGCATCGTCCTTACGCCTTACCTTTCTTTTTGTGCCGTCCGGCTCTAATATATATGTGTTTTCAAGCTGGGCGATAAGGCTTTGCTTGTAGGCGTTTATATACTCGCCTCGGAGTTTTAACTGCTCCGCTTTTTCCTCGGCGGTAAGCCCCTCTGCCTTTTGCTTTCTTGCAAGCTCGTTTATTCGGGCAATCTGCTCTTTTGTCATATATCCACCACTTTTTTAATGCGGAATTCGTAATGCGTAATGCGGAATTATTTATATTTGATTTGCAGCCGAGCAATAAAAAGAAAAGCCCGTTGCAGTAGGTAACGTTTCTTTAATTCCGAATTACGAATTCAACATTCCGAATTATATTCAGATTTCGTTTCTTCCCTCGAGCGCGCGGGCAAGGGTATATTCGTCAGCATATTCAAGGTCGCCGCCGACGGGTATACCGTAGGCAAGGCGTGTTACCTTAACGCCGAGCGGCTTTATCATGCGGGATAAATAGCTGGCGGTCGCTTCTCCCTCGACCGTGGGGTTGGTAGCCATGATTATTTCGGTCACGCTGCTATCCGAAAGGCGTGCCATAAGCTCCTTTATTCGCAGCTGCTCGGGTCCTATACCGTCAAGCGGGGAAATTACCCCATGCAGCACATGATATGTGCCGTTATATTCCCGCGTGCGCTCGAATGCCATTACATCCTTTGGCTCGGCAACAACGCATATCACGCTGTGGTCGCGCTCGCTATCGGCGCAGACAGCGCAAACATCCATATCCGTCAGTCCCTGACAGACGCTGCAGAAATGTATTTTACGCCGCGCATTAACAAGCGCCTCGGCAAATTTTTCGGCGCGCTCGGGCGGCTGCTCTAAAATGCTGTAGGCCAGGCGCTGTGCTGTTTTTCTGCCGATTCCCGGCAGCCGCTCAAACTGGGCTATAAGCTCGGTCAGCGGCACAATACTGTTTTTAGCCATTATCAAAAAAGTCCCGGCATATTAAGTCC
>ERZ791885.862-NODE-862-length-24185-cov-3.666017_pt1 | contig 24185 bp, 24 predicted proteins | sample MGYA00510159_ERZ791885 | MGnify/ENA primary metagenome ERZ791885 (study PRJEB30046, sample SAMN00792054) | human gut metagenome | study: EMG produced TPA metagenomics assembly of the A metagenome-wide association study of gut microbiota in type 2... | reverse complement strand
GCGTGGCACTATTATACCCTCAAAGTAGAAGCCAAATATCTACATAATAGAAATAATAACGCCTATATCCGCATTGGCTTGACAGCCTTTGCGGTTTTTCTTTTGTCGTTTTTTGCAGAAATACGCCGCAGGGCTATTTCTGCCGTGGGATGCCGTTCTCCGCCTTTCAATCTGGATTTACAAAAAAATTCAGATTGGAGGTAACAGATTATGGCTTACAACAAAGCCAAAGAAGAACGGAAATGGCGGCTCTGGAAAGAAGCCGAAGAAAAGAAACTGCGGAGTTTAGGTGTCAGTGAGGATGCTATTGAACAGCTCCATATCCATGATTGGGCGGTTTTCAATTCCGACAGGAGGTATTATCAGCGTTTGCAAGACGCAGGTACATACCTTGAGGAGATTGCAGAACAAGACCAACCGATAGAAGCAAAAACGGTTGAGGATTTACTTGCCGACATTGAAAACGAAAATCTCTATGCCGTTTTGATTAAAGTGGACAAGCAGACTTTACAGGCGTTATTGCTCAAAATGCAGGGCTATTCTACCCAAGAAATTGCATCGAAGCTCGGTATCACGGAAAAAGCTGTTTACAGGCGAATGGACAGGCTCAAAGAAAAAATAAAAAAGTTTTTTGAATAGAGGGGAAATTTGAGGTTTCCCACGGGCTACTGGGTGAGAGGACAAAAACTCTTACCCAGTTTTCCTTTGTGTGGCGAAGATTGGGCAGTTCCTTGACAACCGAATACCCATTCGCCAAATACTTCCTCTTTGTGATTGTGATGAGCATAAGCGTGTGCAGCGGTACGCCATGACCTGCCGAAAGGCAGAGAGCGATAAATGCCGACTCAAAATATCGGGCAGCTCCCGATTCCGCCATAACCCACAAAGAGAACAATGGTACTCCCGTCCAGTCACAGTCCGAGCGTGATTAAACCGTCGAGGCAATGAGGGCGGCTCTGTCAGACCGACAGTTGGGGTGAAACTCCCGTGGTGTCAGTTCGCTGCTGACCGTTTGGCGACTTCCCATAGCATTTCGGGGTGTCGAGGACAAATTGAAATGCTTCCTATCATAATGCCAGACACAGGGCGGTCATAAGAACAGAGCTTTGTTTATATGCTCCCGACCTTAAATGCTTCCTTGTGTTTGGCTGTTACATAGGCAGGACGCTCCTGCCTAAATCCAAATGGGAGGTCAAACACTATGGAAAAAATTATTAAGCGTGGCGACATCTACTACGCAAACTTAAATCTCGTCATCGGCTCGGAGCAAGGCGGCATACGACCTGTACTTATCATTTCCAATGATATAGGAAACAAACACAGCCCGACGGTCATTGTGGCGGCAATTACAAGCCGAGTGCAGACGAAAGCGAAACTGCCGACACACACGATTGTCAATGATTTTGCAGGGCTTGATAAAGACTCTGTTATTCTGCTTGAACAAATCCGCACGATTGATAAACAACGCCTGCGAGAGTATTTAGGAACTCTTGACGGGCATTTTCTTGTTGCTGTTGATAAAGCTCTGGCTATTAGTGTTGCTTTATAAGATAGGAAACGAGGTGTTGCAATGGAACAAAGCAAGGAACAGAATTTTGCACATTACAGTATCCAATTTGCATGTTTGCAGAAGTTGAGAAAAAACGGTTTAATATCCGTAGATGAGTACGAAGCCATAAAAAAACGGCTGATGAAAGATTACAAGGTCATTTCTAACCTTGCAGCTTAACACTCGTCAATAAATTTTGGAGGTAAAAAATATGAGTGATGTGCAAGTAATTAAAGCAAATAAGAGTGAAAATCGTTTCCGTGGCAGAAAGGTTGAAATATTGAGAGTCGCTGCTTATTGTCGTGTCAGTACAGACAGCGAAGACCAGCTCAATAGCTATAAATCACAGGTTATGTATTATACGGATTTGATTAAGAAAAAGCACGACTGGTCTTTGGTTGACATTTATGCCGATGAAGCCATAACAGGAACGCAGGTAACAAAGCGTGAGGATTTTCAGAGAATGATTAACGATTGTATGAATGGCGATATTGATATGGTCATTACAAAGTCTATTTCACGATTTGCCAGAAATACATTAGACACATTAAAGTATGTTCGTATGCTAAAGGAAAAGGGTATCGCTGTTTTCTTTGAAGATGAGAATATCAATACGCTGACAATGGACGGAGAATTACTGTTGGTGGTACTCAGTTCAGTTGCACAGCAGGAGGTTGAGAACATCTCATCTAATGTCAAAAAGGGATTAAAAATGAAGATGAAACGAGGAGAACTCGTTGGCTTTCAAGGTTGCTTGGGATATGATTATCATAAGGAAACAAAAAGTATATCCGTGAATGAAAAAGAAGCTGAAATTGTACGCTATATTTTTAATAGGTATATTGAAGGTGCAGGTTGTACGGTTATTGCAAATGAGCTTGAAAATCTGGGATATAAAACAAAGTACGGCAGTTCAAGATGGGTACAGTCCACGGTAATCGGTATCATAAAAAATGAAAAATACAAAGGCGATTTGCTTTTAGGTAAGACTTTTACGGTTGACCCAATTTCAAAAAGACGATTAGAAAACTTTGGCGAGGAGGATAAGTTTTATATCCAAAATCATCACGAGCCTATTGTGAGTGAGGAGGTATTTGAGGAAGCACAAAAGATATTAGCAAAAAGAAATGTTAATCGTGGAGTACATCAAGATGGACAGAAGCGAAATAAATTTAGTAGGAAGTATGCTTTTAGCTGTATGATTAAATGTGGTTTTTGCGGCGGTACATTGACACGAAGAAACTGGCATAGCAGCTCCGCATATACAAAGACAATTTGGCAATGTGTTACCGCCACCAAACAGGGTAAAAAATATTGTCCTCATTGCAAAGGCATTCCCGAAGAAGTAATCGAAAAAGCCTTTGTAAAAAGTTATCAGCTTTTATGCTCTGACCAACAGCAAGTTGTGGAGGAATTTTTGCAGAAAGTCGAGGGCGTTCTTAACGAAGATACTTCTTTGAAGCGTTTACCAAAGATTGAAAAAGAAATGAATGATTTGCGTAAGCGAAAAGAAAAGCTCCTTGATTTACGGCTCGATACTACTATTGATAGGGATATTTACGAAAGTAAAAACCGAGAGCTATCAGAACAGTTGAAGAAGCTCCAAGAGGAGCAGGAGCAGTTGCTGGAGTTAAGTAAAAATCGAGAAAATACAAGAACACGATTGCGAGAATTTAGAAAAAACTTGAGTTCTGGTGAGATACTTGAGGACTTTGACAGAGTGGTTTTTGAAAGTGTAGTTGAAAAAATAATCATTGGAGGTTATAATAAAGAAGGAGTGGAGGAACCTTTGAAGATAACTTTCGTGTATAAAACAGGTATCCACTCTAATTTTAATGGAAAAGATTTTAAGCCAAAGCGTAGAAATGCTGCGGCTTTACATAGTGACGCAGAATTGTGTTCCTATGCAAGTGACGAGGCTGCCGAATTGTGTTCACATAGTAGTAACGACACATGTTGAAGCGGTCGCTCTGATAGAAAAGATAAATAATTAATTTACATATATTTATTAAAGGTGATATTTATGAAACTAAAAAACGGAATTGTTACAAATTCAATTGACGGCGAAAGCTTTGCCATTGCTACGGGTGAGGCTACTAAGGAGTTTAACGGTCTTATCAAAAACAATCCTACTGCTGCTTTTATTTTTGAACTTCTCAAAACTGAGCAAACGCCGGACAGTATTGTTAAAGCTATGACTGATAAATACGAGGTTGATGAAGCTACTGCAAGGGCAGACGTTAATGAACTTTTAAACCTTTTAAAATCAAAAAATATTATTGAGGAATAATTATGAAATACACTTGCATTGAAAGTGAATATCTTGTGGCACTTCTAAAATGCGCATTAAAAAATGAGGATGTGCCGGATGTTCCTGTGGGACTTAATTGGGAAAAGCTTGTTAAACTTTCTAACGAGCAGCAGGTTTATTCTACAATTGCGCCTGTTATCAACAAAATCAATATACCTGTTGAGCAGGCTCAGGAGCTTACTTTTTATACACAAAATGAGCTTGTGCGTATGATTGCGATGAAAAACGAGCTTGAGCAGATTGAAAAGGAGCTTGATGCGTTAAAAATCGATTATATGCTTTTAAAGGGAAGCGTTATAAAGCTTTGCTATCCTAAGCAAAAAATGAGGCAGATGAGCGATGTTGATATCCTTTATCATGAAAAGGATAGAGAACGACTTGTTTCAATGATGAAAAAAAGAGGCTTTTTGCTTGAAACGTCTGAGGCTAATACGGATGATTTCTTTAAGCCGCCTTATTATACCTTTGAATGGCACAGAACAATATTTGACGAAAGGGACGAATTTCATCCTGATTTTGACCTTTGGAAGAGAGCAAAGCAAGATAAAGAGAAACCATCAAAATATAATATTGACGAAAGCGATTTGTTTATCTATTCAATTTGCCACGCTTATGACCATTATTGCCAAAGCGGATTTGGAATAAGATTTATTTGCGATATCTATTTGCTTTTAAATAAACTTGAAAATCTCGATATGGCTTATGTTAATTCAACGCTTGAAGATTTTGGCATTAAACAATTCGGTGAGGATACAATCAATCTTGCAATGGCGATTTTTGAGGAGAAGGAAATAAGCGAAAGCGAGCAAAGCCTTTTGGATTTCATCCTTTCGGGAGGCGTTTACGGCAAAAGGGCAGCCTTTGGCGAGGTTATTGAGGAAAAGTATGGCGGCTCAAAAATCAAGTATATTTTTAAAAGGCTTTTTCCGCCGAAAAGACAGATTATGAAAACGTATCGGGTTTGTGAACGTCATCCTGTTTTATTGCCGCTTTTTTATATAGTAAGAATTTTTCAAAAATATAAATTTAAACGTAAAAAGATAAATAAAGAATTATCGGATTTAAAAAATATTAAGTAATATTCGGAGGATTAAAACTCTTGTCAGTTAGTAAGGACCATATTAGAAATTTTTCAATAATCGCCCATATTGATCATGGTAAATCAACTCTGGCAGACAGGCTTTTGGAGCTTACAAGTTCTGTTGCCAAGCGTGATATGCAAGAACAGATACTTGACGATATGGATCTTGAACGTGAGCGTGGTATCACTATTAAGGCGCATGCCGTTAAGCTCGATTATACGGCTAAAAACGGTGAGGTTTATGAATTTAATCTTATTGATACACCGGGTCATGTCGATTTTAACTATGAGGTTTCACGTTCTCTTGCGGCTTGTGAGGGCGCAATCTTAATAGTTGACGCATCTCAGGGTGTGGAGGCGCAGACTCTTGCAAACACTTATCTTGCGCTTGATCATGACCTTGACATTTTGCCTGTGATTAATAAAATCGACCTTCCTGCCGCAGACCCTGACAGGGTGGCTCATGAGGTTGAGGATGTTATCGGTATTCCTTGTATGGACGCACCGAGAGTCAGCGCAAAAACAGGTCAAAATGTTGAAGAAGTGCTTGAATATATAGTTAATGAAATTAAGTCTCCGCAGGGCGATGACAATAAACCGCTTAAAGCGCTTATTTTCGACTCTGTTTATGATTCTTATCGTGGTGTTATTGTTTATGTTAGAATTATGGACGGTAAGATTAAAGCGGGCGACACTATGCGTATGATGGCAACGGGTGCTGAATTTACCGTTGTTGAGGTTGGTTATATGCGTGCAACTTCGCTTGAAAAGGCAGACGAGCTTTGCGCAGGCGAGGTTGGATATATTACTGCTTCTATTAAAACAGTAGGAGATGCAAGAGTCGGCGATACAGTTACCCTTGCAACCAATCCTGCACCTGAGGCACTTCCGGGATATCGTAAGGTTAACCCTATGGTATTCTGCGGCGTTTATCCTGCCGACGGTGCTGATTATGAAAATTTGCGTGACGCACTTGAAAAATTGCAATTAAACGACGCTTCTCTTTCCTATGAGCCTGAAACGTCGGGCGCTCTCGGTTTTGGCTTTAGATGCGGCTTTTTAGGTCTTTTGCATCTTGAGATTATTCAGGAAAGGCTTGAAAGGGAATATAATCTTGACCTTATCACCACTGTTCCGAGCGTTGTATATAAAATTCATATGACTGACGGTACTATGGTTGAGATTGACAATCCTACCAATTATCCCGATCCTGCTTATATTGATTACTGCGAAGAGCCGTTTGCAAATGCATATATTTATGTTCCGAGCGATTATGTAGGCACGGTTATGGATATGTGCCAGGACAGACGTGGCATTTTTAAAGATATGAAATATATCACAACAGACCGTGTTGATATTCATTATGAAATGCCGCTTAATGAAATTATTTATGATTTCTTTGATGACCTTAAGTCGAGAACGAGGGGTTATGCTTCGTTTGACTATGAACTTACCGATTACAGAAAGAGTGATTTGTGCAAGGTTGACGTTCTTTTGAACGGCGATATTATTGACGCACTTTCGTTTATTATCCATAGGGAAAAGGCGTATGCACGTGCACGTCGAATTGCCGAACAGCTTAAAAAGCATATTCCACGCCACTTGTTTGAAATTCCTATTCAGGTTGCAATCGGCGGTAAGGTTATTGCGAGGGAAACTGTAAAAGCACTGCGCAAAGATGTACTTGCCAAGTGCTACGGCGGTGACGTTACCCGTAAGAAAAAGCTTCTTGAAAAGCAAAAAGAGGGTAAAAAGCGTATGCGCCAGTTCGGTCAGGTTGAAGTTCCGCAGGAGGCTTTCCTTGCAGTGCTTAAGCTTTCAAGCGATGAGGACAATTAAAAAATAATAATTATAGAAAATGGGCTTGAACATTACGTTCAAGCCCATTTTGCCGACTTTTATGCAAAAGTATAAATTAATGCTTACAGTTATTATGTTTTAGCAAATCATACCTGCTTCAATCCAGTTCATTACAGAAGGATATTCCTCTTTGTAATTATCAAGCTGGTCGTGGTTGGTGTCAATAAATGCCTGCATTTCGTCGTAATCTTCAAAGTCAAATGTGAAGTCCTGCTCAAAAGCATAACTTGCGGTAAACATTAAATCAAAAAGGTCATCAGCCGAAAATTCGTCAAGCATTTTATCTGCCGTAATTTCCGTTATATAGTCAAGAGCATTCTTAACTGTGAGGTCAAAGTCGTTTTCGTCAACCTCAATTTCAGGGTCTGATTTGCAATAATTTAAGATATCTTCGTCGCCGTATCCGAGAGTTTGAACATAATCAATAACGTCCTCAAACCCGGTTTCATTTACTTCGTCGTAAAGCCTATACATAAATTCGCCTAAAAGATTTTGAATTGCTGTTGCCTTGAAAATTGCGTCAATTTCGTGGCCGTCCTCGTCTGTAATAACAAAACCGCTTTCTTTAAAGGTATCCCATATTAATTGATAAAAGCAAGTGTGCTGCTCATTTTCTCCAAAAATCGCTTCTTGAATATAGCTTTCAATATCCATTTGTATTCTCCTGTGTTTAAATTTGTTAATATTATATAATATTTATTTTCAATATTGCATTATATTTTTATATAAGCTATAATTGATATGTATAAATTTTTGCTTATTTTAGGGGTGCAGCTATGAAAATAAAAATTACAAGCGGCGAAAATTATGCCGTTTTGGGTCTTGACGGCGCAATGCTTAATTCGCTTAATAAAAATAATACGGAATATCTTTGGCAGGGAGATGCCAAATATTGGGCAGGGCAGGCGCCCGTTTGTTTTCCGATTACAGGTGTGCTTCCAAACGGTGAAATGGAGGCTTTCGGCAAAAGATGCACAATGAAACGCCACGGTGTTGCGAGAATTAATCCTTTTGAGGTTTTAGAACAGCATAAAAATAGTGTTACTTTTGTTCAAAGAAGCGATGAAAATACTAAGCGTGATTTTCCGTTTGATTATGAACTTAAAATCAAATATACGATTAACGGCGATACCGTTACTAATGAATATATAGTTACAAACACGGGTGAGGACAAGCTCCCGTTTGTTATCGGCGGGCATCCGGCGTTTAATTGTCCGCTTGCAAAAAATGAAAAATTTGAGGATTACAAGGTTGTTTTCGATAAAAATATTACCAAGCCGTGCCTAAGACCCAATCACCATACAGGGCTTGTAAACGTGTTTGAAAAATTTGACGAAATGCACGGCGGTGACACACTTTCTCTTGTTCACGAATTGTTTGAGGAAAAAGATGCACTTATCTTTGAAAATTGCGAAGCTAAAAGCGCTACTCTTATCGGCAAAAGCGATAAAGGTGTAAAGATAGAATTTCAGGATATGAACAATCTTCTTATTTGGTCTGCTGTCGGTAATGCCCCTTTTGTTGCGCTTGAGCCGTGGACAGGGCTTGCAAGCTGTAATGATGAGGACGGACTTTTTGAACATAAAAGAGGAATGACTGTTCTTGAAAAGGACGAAACCGCTTCTTTCAAGTTTAAAATTACAATGATTTAAAGTATTGTATATAATGTGTTAATATATTAATTATAAAATGTTTTTGGTGGTTAAATGAATTACGGATTTATAAAAACGGCTGCAAGCAGCTTAAAACTTAAGGTTGCCGATGTAAGCTTTAATACGTCTATAATTAAAAAAGCAATTGACAGCGCACTTGAAAAAAATGTTAAACTTCTTGTCACTCCGGAGCTTTCTGTTACAGGCTATACATGTGCAGATTTGTTCTTTGCACGAACACTTTTGATTGAAAGCGAGAGGGCAGTGGCTGAACTTGCCGATTATATTAAGGGCAAGGATATAGTTCTTCTTGTCGGCGCTCCCGTGCCTTTCTTTAATAAGCTTTATAATTGTGCTGTTGTGATTGATAAGGACGGCGTTAAAGGTATTGTGCCCAAAAAGCACCTTGCAAATTATAACGAATTTTACGAAAAAAGATGGTTCGCTTCGGGCTTTGATTTTAAAGAGGTGCAAAGCATTTCTTACGCCGAATTTGATACTCAAATAGGCGACATTGTTTTTGATTTGGGCGCCGGCGCAATCCTTGGTGTTGAACTTTGCGAGGACTTGTGGGTGCCTAACCCGCCAAGCAGTTTTCTTGCTTTATGCGGCGCAAATATTATTGCTAATCTTTCAGCAAGCGACGAATACGTTTCAAAAGCGCAGTATCGCCGTGAACTTGTGGCTAATCAGTCTGCAAGGTGTGTTTGCGCTTATGTTTATTCGGGCGCTTCTGTTTTTGAAAGTACAACCGACCTTGTTTTTTCAGGCGCAACTCTTGTGTGTGAAAACGGAACGGTTTTGAGCGAGGGCGAACGCTTTAAGCGTGAAAACGTGCTTACCGTTGCTGATGTTGACGTTGAAAGGCTTTTAAGTCAAAGGCGTTCAAATATGTCGTTTGAAAACAGCAATGATAAAACAGAATGTGTTAAATTAAATCTTGAAAATAAAAATAATGACCTTGAAAACAGGTTTGTTGACTCAATGCCTTTTGTTCCGAGTGATAATGAAAAAAGAGCGCAAAGATGCAAGGAAATTTTTGCCATTCAGGCAAGCGGACTTGCCAAGAGGATTGAGCACGTGGGTTCAAACGGCGTTGTTGTCGGCATCTCCGGCGGCCTTGATTCAACTCTTGCACTTCTTGTAAGCGTCTCTGCAATGAAACTTCTCGGCAAGAATAACAGCGATATTTTGGGCGTTACAATGCCGGGGTTCGGCACAACGGACAGGACTTATCAAAATGCAATCGACCTTATGAAATCTCTCGGAGTTACGATAAAGGAAATCAGTATTAAAGATGCGTGCGTTTTGCATATGAAAGATATTGAGCATGACAGCTCGGTTAAGGATATCACTTATGAAAATACGCAGGCGAGGGAAAGAACGCAAATTCTTTTTGACCTTGCAAATAAGCACGGCAAGCTTCTTGTCGGTACGGGTGATTTGAGCGAGCTTGCAATGGGCTGGTGCACATATAATGGGGACCATATGAGCATGTACGGTGTTAATGCAAGCGTTCCTAAAACTCTTGTTAAATATCTTGTTGAATATGTTGCAAATGTAAGCGATAAAAATACGGCGGATATTCTTTTCGATGTGCTTGATACTCCCGTATCGCCTGAGCTTTTGCCGCCTGATGAAAACGGCAACATTGCTCAAAAAACGGAGGATAATATCGGCCCTTATGAGCTTCACGATTTCTTTTTGTATAATTTTGTTCGCTTCGGCTATGAAAAAAATAAAATTAAAAGGCTTGCTCTTAAAGCTTTCGACGGTAAATATGATGAAAGAACGATTTCAAAATGGCTGACTGTGTTTACAAAAAGATTTTTTATCAGTCAGTTTAAGCGTTCCTGTATTCCCGATTCTCCAAAGGTCGGCTCTGTTTCACTCAGTCCGAGAGGGGATTGGAGAATGCCGAGTGACGCATCGTTTAATGCATTTATATAATTAATATTTAGGAGTGTTATTTATGAAAAAAATTATTGCGGCTTTATTAGCTGTTGTTATGATTATGACGGTTGCATTTGCTTTTGCATCCTGTTCTTCAAAAAAATATACCGATAAAGAGGTTACCATTCCTGTTACTGACGAAAACGGTGAAACCGTTACAGATGAGCAGGGCAAGGTTGTGACTGAGGTGTCAACCGAGTCAGGAAAAGACGTTAATGCTTCTTCAACTGTTTCTGCTTCAAAGACCAACGCTTCCTCAAAAGCTTCTTCAACAAAGAAAAATGAAAGCGCTAAGGCAAATAAAGAGGACAAGACCACAAAAAAAGCTTCATCGACTAAGAAAGCGGAAATAGCCAAAAAGAATGAAGCCACAACAGATAAAAAAGAAACAACTACTAAGGAAACTACTACCGAAAAGCCTGAAAAGCGTGAAGTTATTGTAAGAGTTCAATTGCCTAATTCAAGCGATTTAAAGCAAGCTAAGCTTACAATAAAATATAAGACCGAAAAGGATAAGGAATATAAAACGCTTAAAATTGATGACCCGAATGATAAGAAAAATCAGCTTGATTATGAGGTAGTTAAACTTGACGGAAAAACCGTTAAAAAGTACAGTCTCGGTAAAATTAAGGGTGATGTTAAGGTTAAAGTGTCAATTTCAGGAGTTGAGCTGACAGGAAACGCTGCAACAATTAAGTCAAACGAAAACAGTGTTACAATAGCTCCGGCTTCAGGCATAGATATTGCAATCGGTGAAAAGGATTAATTAGTGAAAATCGCAATTTTGTATAACGAATGTATAATATAAATTGTTGAAATTAAATAATTTTAATGATATAATCAATACAAGAGTGACGTAATTTTGGCAATATATTATATCTAAATTACGTTTGTTTTTAACTTAAGGGAGGAAATTTAATGGCAAGAAAGAAAAAGACCATGGACGGTAACAGTGCCGCTGCGCACGTTAGTTATGCGTTTACAGAGGTCGCTGCTATTTATCCTATTACTCCGTCATCAAATATGGCAGAGGAAACGGACGCTATGGCAGCAAGAGGAGTAAAAAATATCTTTGGGCAAACAGTACGTGTTGCAGAGATGGAATCTGAGGGCGGTGCAGCAGGTGCTGTTCACGGCTCACTTTCAGCAGGTGCGCTTACTACAACATATACGGCATCGCAGGGTCTTCTTTTGATGATTCCGAATATGTATAAAATCGCAGGCGAGCTTATTCCGTCTGTTATCCACGTATCGGCTCGTTGCGTATCTACTCACGCACTTAACATTTTCGGCGACCATTCAGACGTTATGGCTTGCCGTCAAACGGGTTATGCAATGCTTTGCTCGGCTAATGTTCAGGAGGTTATGGACCTCGGCGCAGTAGCTCACCTTTCAACACTTAAGAGCAGAGTGCCGTTTTTGCATTTCTTTGACGGCTTCCGTACTTCTCACGAAATTCAAAAGATTGAAGTTTGGGATTATGATGAACTCAAATCTATGGTGGATATGGATGATGTTCAGGCATTCCGTGCAAGAGCGCTCAATCCTGAAAGACCTGTTCTTCGTGGCTCTGCCGAAAACAGTGATATATTCTTCCAGCACAGAGAGGCTTGCAATAAGTATTATAATGACGCTGTTGCAACAACCGAGATGTATATGAATATGGTTAATGAAAAGCTCGGTACCGATTATAAGCTTTTCAACTACTATGGCGCAGAGGATGCCGACAGAGTAATTGTTGCTATGGGCTCTGTTTGCGATACTATTAAGGAAACAATTGATTTTCTTAACGCACGTGGCGAAAAGGTTGGTATGATTAAGGTTCATCTTTACAGACCTTTCTCTGTTAAACACCTTATTGACGTTATTCCTGACAGTGTTAAGACGATTTCTGTTATTGACAGAACTAAGGAACCCGGTTCACTCGGCGAGCCTCTTTTCCTTGATGTTGTTGCCGCTCTTAAAAACTCTAAGTTCAGCAATGTTCCTGTTTACGGCGGACGTTACGGCTTAGGCTCAAAGGATACACTTCCTGCTCATATTATTTCTGTTTATAACAATATGAATGCAGAAAAGCCTAAGACAGAGTTTACTCTTTCAATCAACGATGACGTAACAAATCTTTCACTTGATGTTACCGAAAGTCCTGATACAACACCTAAGGGTACAACCTCTTGCAAATTCTGGGGTCTCGGCTCTGACGGAACAGTCGGCGCAAATAAGGATTCTATCAAGATTATCGGTGATAATACGGATATGTATGCTCAGGGCTATTTCTTCTATGACTCGAAAAAGTCAGGCGGTATAACCGTATCTCATCTTCGTTTCGGCTCATCTCCGATTACTTCAACATATCTTATCAATAAGGCTAATTTTGTTGCATGTCACAATCCGTCTTATGTAACCAAATACGATATGGTGCAGGATATTGTGCCGGGAGGTACATTCCTTCTCAACTGTATTTGGTCGCCTGAGGAACTTGATAAGCAGCTTCCTGCCAAGATGAAGAGATATATTGCAGAAAATAATATTAATTTCTACACTATCAACGGTATTAAGATTGCCGAGGAAGTAGGGCTTCCGGGCAGAGCTTCAACCATTCTTCAGTCTGCATTCTTCACAATTGCAAATATTATCCCTGTTGATAAGGCAATTGAGCTTATGAAAAAGGCTGTTGTTAAGAAGTTCTCTAAAAAGGGCGAAGCTATCGTAAACGCTAACTGCAACGGTATTGACCGTGGCTCAAAGGAAATTGTTAAGATTGACGTTCCTGAAAGCTGGAAGAATGCGGCTGACGAGGAAAAGGAACTTGTTATTCCTACAAATCGCCCTGAAATGAAAGACTTTGTTAAAAATATTCTTCATCCTATCGACCATCTCCACGGTGATGATTTACCTGTTTCTAAGTTTGTAGACAGAGCAGACGGTGTATATCCTCAAGGCTCTGCCGCATTTGAAAAGAGAGGTATTGCTATTACTGTTCCTGAATGGGACGGCACAAAATGTGCTCAGTGTAACCTTTGTTCAATGGTTTGCCCTCACGCAGTTATTCGCCCTGTTTGCCTTAATGAGGAAGAGGCGAAGAATGCTCCTGAAGGTACACAGCTTGTTAAACATAAAAAGACTGATTATCAATATGCTATTATTGTTTCTACTCTTGACTGTACAGGATGTGGCTCTTGTGCAAATGTTTGCCCTACAAAGTCGCTTACAATGAAGCCTATTGCTTCTCAACTTAAATCTCAACCGGTTTATGACGCTCTTTCGCAGATTGACGCTAAGCCGGAGGTGCTTACAAATAATACTATCGGCGTTCAGTACAGAAAGCCTTATCTTGAATTTTCAGGCGCTTGCGCAGGCTGCGGTGAAACACCTTATGCTAAGCTTGCTACCCAGCTTTACGGCGACAGAATGTATATTGCAAATGCAACAGGCTGTTCGTCAATTTGGGGCGGCTCTGCTCCGTCAACACCGTATACTGTTGACAAAAACGGCCACGGCCCTGCTTGGTCTAACTCACTGTTCGAGGATAATGCCGAATTCGGTTACGGTATGATGCTTGCTCAAAAGCAAATCCGTGAAAGACTTGCCGCTGACGCACAGGTACTTCTTGATACATCTGTTTCGGCAGAGGCTCAGGCTTGGTTTGATACTTATGAAAATGCCGCAACAAATACTGAGGCTGCAGATAAGCTTATTTCCGCTCTCGAAAATGCAGAGCTTGACGGCGATGCTAATGATGCTAAGGCTGATTTCCTTAAGGATAAGGACTATGCCGCTAAGAAGTATCAATTTATCTTCGGCGGTGACGGTTGGGCTTACGATATCGGTTTCGGCGGTCTTGATCACGTAATCGCTCAAAATCAGGACGTTAATATCGTAGTATTTGATACAGAGGTTTATTCTAATACAGGCGGTCAGGCTTCTAAGGCTACTCCTACAGGTGCGGTTGCTAAGTTTGCCGCTTCCGGTAAGGTAGTTAAGAAGAAAGACCTTGCTCAAATCGCTATGAGCTACGGCTATGTATATGTTGCTCAGGTTGCTATGGGTGCTAATGCCGCTCAATGCCTTAAGGCATTCCAAGAGGCTGCCGCTTATAACGGACCTTCGCTTATTATATGCTATGCTCCTTGTATTAACCACGGTATCAAGATGCCGTTTAATCAGACTGAACAGAAAAAGGCTGTCGCAGCAGGATATTGGAACTTGTTTAGATTTAATCCTGCACTTGCAGAAGAAGGTAAAAACCCATTCTCGCTTGACAGCAAGGCTCCGACGGCTGATTACGTTGAATTTATTGAGGGTGAAACAAGATATTCTGCTCTTAAACGCTCATTCCCGGGCAAGGCAGAGGAACTCTTTGGTATTGCCGCAGAAAATTCAATTGAAAAATATAATAAGCTTGCTAAGCTTGTTGATTTCTATGCGCCTGATAAAGACTGATAATAGTTGAAAATATTTAAGGGTAACGGTTAATTTGCCGTTACCCTTATTTTATATTTTAATCGAGCATTATATATGAAAAAACGAGAAAAAGTGAGTAAATGAGAGATTATTACTATATTTATAAAATTATTGTTGACTATTAAACTCTCTTGTGTTATTATATTCAAGCAAAAGAAAAAGGGCCGTTTAGGTCAAATGTTTTAGGAGGATTTGATTATGTCAACATTTTTACCAAAAGCTGACGAAATCACTCGTAACTGGTATGTTATTGACGCTGCCGGCAAGCCTCTCGGACGTGTAGCAAGTGAAGCTGCAGTTCTCCTCAGAGGTAAGCACAAGCCAATCTTCACACCAAACGTAGATTGCGGTGACTTCGTAATTATTATCAACACAGACAAAGCAGTTCTTACAGGTGACAAGCTTAACAAGAAGCTTTATCAGCATCACACAGGTTATATCGGTAACCTTAAGGAAGTTAAGTACGGCACACTTATGGCTGAAAAGAGTGATTTTGCTATGCAGCTTGCTGTTAAGGGTATGATTCCTGACACAACACTCGGCAGAAAGCAGCTCACAAGATGCCATATCTACAAGGGCGCAGACCATAAGCACGAGGCTCAGAAGCCTGTAGCTTATGAATTATAATAGGAGGTATCTGAGTTATGTATGAAACTAATCCATATTTCTACGGAACAGGTAGAAGAAAAGAATCAGTAGCACGTGTACGCTTATACGCAGGTACCGGCAAAATCACAATCAACGACAGAGATATTGACGATTACTTTGGTCTTGATACACTTAAGCTTATCGTTCGTCAGCCACTCACTCTTACAGAAACAGGCGAAAAGCTTGATGTTGTATGCAGAGTAAACGGCGGCGGTGTAACAGGTCAGGCAGGCGCAATCCGTCACGGTATTGCAAGAGCTCTTCTTCAGTATGACGAGTCACTTCGTCCTGCTCTTAAGAAGGCAGGATTCCTCACTCGTGACCCAAGAATGAAGGAAAGAAAGAAACCTGGTCTCAAAAAAGCACGTCGTGCACCACAGTTCTCAAAGAGATAATCTGTTTATCCAAAACGCTCCTGTTATCAGGGGCGTTTTTGTTTTCATCAGGTATATATAAAAGTTACTTTAAACGGTATAAAGTTTGCGACGACGCCGTGCACCTCGCAGGGCGGTGCCCTAAAAATCATTCACATTATAAATAATGCTCTGATTTTTAGACCGCTACTAAGCTCTTGTTGTTCCCTTTATCTGCCACAGGCAGCGGTCACAAACGAGCCAAGTTCTCAAAGAGATAATTATTTGTCTTTTCAACAGCGTTTCCGTTTTGGAAGCGCTGTTTTTTTATTTTTTGAGCAATTATTCTTTATGTGATGCGCCCCAAAAGATAGATTTTTGTTTTGAAAACACTGTATATATTCTGTTTTCTAAAGATATAAAATTTATTTGTGATAAATTTTGAGAGAGTAATTAATTGTACTTTGTCATTACAAATATTGACTCAATATAAAATTGTTGCAATAATAGTAGTTGTAATAATTTTGAGGGAGGTGTATTATATTAAAAGTATAATTGATGAAGAACTGAAATTATTGCCGCCTGCATTGAAAAACTTTTAACAAATTGTGTTTTTCAAAATAGGGAGCATAAGTTGCCGGAGAAGAACGGTCGTATCCGGTATGAGGCAGATATAAATTATTCAAGAGGATTTCGCAATAGTATGCGTATCGTTTTTTCTGATGATGGTTTGGTTTTTGTTACATATTATCAGACATTTTATGAGATAATATAAGGGGGATATATGGAAAATAAATTAATTGAAATTGATTTTTCAAACTGCAAATATATCGGTAGTGTTCATAAAGAAATAAAAGAAAAGCTTGAATTACCCGAATGGTACGGCGAAAATCTCGATGCACTTTGGGATGCACTTATTGGAATTGCTCAAACACCAATAATTGTTAAAATTATTTTTAAGCCGCAAACAATATCGTCTAAGAAATTGACGCCTTATATTAATGAGGTTATCAATGTTTTTAACGAAGCAGTAGAAAAATGCAATGAAATAAATGTTATAATAGAAAGATAATCTAAACGCTCCTGTTATCAGGGGCGTTTTTTGCAATTATATCTCTATTATGGTATGATTGAGTTATAAAATGTTAAGGATATTTAACTATGATTTATAAAGTTACAAAAAATGAGCAACTAAATACTTGCCTTGATATAATTCATAAAAGCTTTCAAACGGTTGCCGATGATATGAATTTAACTAAGGAAAATTGCCCGAGCCATACTGCATTTATGCCTTTGGAAAAATTGCAAAATCAATTTAAAAACGGTAATCCTATGTTTTTATATGAGTATAACAATGCAATTGTGGGTTACTTTTCATTAAGTTTGAATAACGGCATTGCAGAACTGAATAACTTATCTGTTTTGCCTGAATACAGGCACCTCGGCATAGGCAAAGAATTAGTGAACTGCGCCGCAGATTATTCTAAAAATACACTAGGAATAAATAAAATTAAAATAGGAATTATAGAAGAAAATACGGTTTTAAAAGAATGGTACAAAGCCTTGGGATTTGTTCACACAGGCACAAGAAAATTTGAGCATTTACCTTTTACGGTAGGATTTATGGAATTAGAATTTTAGATTAGATAATTATTATAAAACACGAACGTAGTATTTATATTCAATAGAGGAGTATAGTGTGAAAAATCACACTATCCGGATTGTATTGCCCTCAAAATTTGCCGACGGCATAATTTTGAGATGGCTGAAATCACCATTTACGCCTGTTCAGGCAACGCAGGATATAGGGCGATTTTTAATAAACTATTTGTTGCCTGAAAGGCTATGGTGATTTATATGGGAAAATTTGTGGCAATAGGCGGTGGCGAAAACGGTCACCACAATACAAAATATGAAACAGCACCCTTTGACAAGGAAATTATTAAACTTACAGGTAAGACGAATCCTAATTTTCTGTTTATCGGTTTAGCAAACAGCTATCCCGATTACTATTTCGAAGTTATGGACAAAATATATAACGCAATGTACGGCTGCAATACCGATTATTTGCGATATGATGATATTAAAAATCAAAATACTGCAAGAAGTAAAATTAAAATTGCCGATATTATTTATGTCGGCGGTGGAAATACAGCTAAATTAATGAGGTTGCTTAGAAAATACGGCATTGATAAAATGCTTGTTGAAGCGTACAACGACGACAAGGTTTTGTGCGGTGTAAGCGCCGGCGGAATTTGCTGGCGCGATTGGGGTAATTCCGACTCGGAAATTAATTCGTCAAAAAACAGAATGATTAGAGTAAAAGGGCTTGGCTTGATACATATTTTATTTGCACCTCATATCGTAACCGAGCCAAATAGGGCGGAGTCTGTTAAGCAAATGATGAAAAGAACATATAAAGTTTCGGCAATTGAGCTTGATAATGCCGCATTGGAAATTGTTGATAATCAGTATAGGATTTTGACAAATAATAATAATAATTCAGTCGCTCAAAAATGTTATTGGAAAAACGGCGAATTTGTGACGGAAAACATAATGAGCGACGAATTTAAAGACATTGAAAAATTATATGAAAAGTGCTAAATTTTAATCTTGATTTTTGTGTAGTCATAGTTTTAACCTTATAGTGAGTATAGGGTAAAATATTCTTGAATTCCTACTAAAAAGGTAGTATAATGTCTACTGAAATATGCATTTGTTAAAAATCGGGTGGTTATAATGAAAATTAAAGATATAATAAATAATAAAAAGGTTACCGTTTCGTTTGAGGTTTTTCCTCCGAAGCAGTGGGATAAAATTGCAAATACAAAGAAAATCGTTGAGGAAATGGTTGGGGATAAGCCGTCATTTATGAGCGTTACCTACGGTGCGGCAGGAACTACAAGCGGCTTTACAACAGAGATTGCAAATGCGATTAAAGAGGGCGGAGTTGAGCCGCTTTCTCACCTTACCTGCCTTACTTCAACCAAGGAAAAAATCGACAGCGTTTTGGATGAGTTGGAGGCAAACGGTATTGAAAATGTGCTTGCTTTAAGAGGCGATATTCCTAAGGATTTTGAAATGGGCGAAAATCAATATTTTCATCACGCTTTTGAGCTTGTGAATGAAATTAAGGCAAGGGGAAAGTTTTGCGTAGGTGCGGCGTGCTATCCGGAAACTCACCCTGAGTCTAAAAACAGGGTTGATGATATCGCAAGGCTTAAGGAAAAAGTTGATTGCGGCGTCGATTTTATTACAACTCAAATGTTTTTTGATAATGATAAATTTTATAATTTCCGTGAAATGTGCGCAATAAAAGAGATTAACGTGCCGATTATAGCAGGTATTATGCCGATTACAAACGCTAATCAAATTAAAAGAAGCTTGGAACTTTCAAATGCATCTCTTCCCGCTAAGTTTAATAAGATTATGGAGCGCTTCGGCGAAAATCCTGATGCTATGAAGCAGGCAGGTATTGTTTACGCAACAGAGCAAATAATAGACTTGATGGCAAACGGGGTTAATAATATTCATATTTATACTATGAATAAGCCTGACGTTGCGCATCAAATTATGGAAGGACTTTCGGCAATTATAAATGAATAGGACAGAAATACTCCACTATTTGCGTACCAATTCAAAGGTAGACGATAAAAGGCTTCTTGACCTTATTGACGATTGCTGCAACGAGGTAAACAAATGCGTAAGGCCTAAAACCATTCATCGTATTTTTGATTGCAAGGTAAATGATGACGAGGTTATTGTTGAAAATCAGGTTTTTAAAAGCAAGCGCCTTGCGGATAATATGAAGGGCTGTAAAAGAGTTTGCATTTTTGGTGCGACTCTCGGCACTGAATGTGACAGGCTTTTGAGAACGTATGCCTCAACCGATATAACGAGGGCAACGGTGCTCCAAGCCTGCCTTGCATCTAAGATTGAAGAGGTTTGCGACGGGATTGAGGATGAATTAAAAAAGCAGGGAATGACTCTTCGCAATCGATATTCTCCGGGCTATTTTGACCTTGATATAACGGAAAATAAAAAATTATTTGAATTAATGGATATAACAAAGCGTATCGGGCTTACGATTACGGGCACCTGCCAAATGGTTCCCTCAAAGTCCGTTACGGCATTTATAGGTATTGAAAATGATTAGATTTTTTGACGGCGGTATGGGCAGTATGCTCAATCTTGCGGCAGGCGAACTGCCTGAAAAGCTTAATATCAGCGAGCCTGAAAGAGTTTTTGCTGTTCATAAGGGATATGCAGATGCAGGCGCAGAGTTTATTACGGCTAACACCTTTGGCGCTAACTCGCTTAAATATGATAATGTAGATGAGCTTGTAAAGGCAGGTGTTGCGCTTGCTAAAAAAGCAGGCAAGTATGTTGCGCTCGATATCGGTCCGACCGGTAAGCTTTTGAAGCCTATGGGCGATCTTGAATTTGAAAGAGCAGTTGAGCTTTTTGCAGAGGTTGTAAGAGCAGGCAAGGACGGCTCCGACGTTGCAATTATTGAAACTATGAGCGATATGTATGAGCTTAAGGCGGCTGTAATCGCTGTTAAGGAAAATTCGGATTTGCCGATTATCACTTCGATGATTTTTGACGAATCAGGCAGGCTTCTTACAGGCGGCGATGTTAAAAGTGCCGTTGCTATGCTTGAGGGACTTAGGGTTGACGCTATCGGCTTTAACTGCGGCTTAGGCCCTAAGCAAATGATTCCTCTTGTTAAGGAGCTTAGAGAGTGTACCTCGCTTCCTATTCTCGTTATGCCAAATGCAGGGCTTCCCGAATCTGTTGACGGCAAGACTGTTTATAACGTTTCGCCTGACGAATTTGCGCAGGATATGAGAGAGATTGCTAAGCTCGGCGTTTCGATTTTGGGCGGCTGCTGCGGTACAACTCCAAAGCATATTGCCAAAATGATTGAACTTTGCAAGGATATTCCCGATAACGTTCCCGAAAAGAAAAACGATACGGTTGTTTGCTCTTATTCAAGCGCCGTTACTATCGGTGAAAAGCCTGTGGTTATCGGCGAAAGAATTAACCCAACGGGTAAAAAGCTTTTTAAGGAAGCACTTAGAAATAACAATATCGATTATATAATTAAAGAGGGTATGGCTCAGCAGGAAAAGGGTGCTCATATCCTTGATGTAAATGTCGGCTTGCCTGAAATTGACGAGGTGCAGATGCTTCAGGACGCTGTGTTTAATCTTCAAAGCGTTCTTTCTCTTCCGCTTCAGCTTGATTCAAGCAACACTCAAGCGCTTGAAAAGGCAATGCGTATGTATAACGGCAAGGCGATGATTAACTCTGTAAACGGCAAGCAGTCGTCAATGAGTGAGGTTTTTCCGCTTGTTCAAAAATACGGCGGTGTTGTTGTTTGCCTTTGCCTTGATGAGAACGGTATTCCCGAAACGGCACAGGGTAGAATTGATATCGCAAAGAAAATCATCAAAACAGCCGAAAGCTATGGTATAGATAAAAAAGACCTTGTAGTTGACGCACTTGTAATGACAATTTCAACTAACAAGGATAATGCAAAGGAAACGCTTAAAGCTGTTGATTATATCCGTCACGAGCTTGGTGTCGGCACGGTTTTAGGTGTGTCAAATATCAGTTTCGGTTTGCCGAAAAGAGAGGCTATTAATACCGCTTTCTTTACCCTTGCTCTTAAGGCAGGTTTGTCGGCAGGTATTATAAATCCTTTGAGCGAAAGTATGATGAATGCCTATTATTCGTATAATGCTCTTGAGGGATTTGACGATAACTGCACTAAGTATATCGAATCTGTTACCGCTTCTGCCAATACTGCAACTGCAGCAGGTGTGACCGATTTAAAAACGGCTATCATCAAGGGTATGAAAGAGGATGCCGGCGCTTGTGCTAAAGAGCTGTTAAAAGATACGCCGGCGCTTGACGTTATTAATGATTATATTATCCCTGCGCTTGACGTTGTCGGCGACGGATTTGAAAAAAATAAGGTGTTCCTCCCTCAGCTTCTTATGAGTGCTGATTCCGCAAAGGCAGCATTTGACGTTATTAAAGAGCATTTGATTTTGGCAGGCGAGCAGAAAAAGAGTGAGCATAAGGTTGTAATTGCTACCGTTGAGGGCGATATCCACGATATCGGCAAAAATATTGTTAAGGTTCTTATGTCAAATTACGGCTTTGATATTATCGATTTGGGCAAGGATGTTAAGTGCGAAAGAGTGCTTGAAGAGGTGCAAAAGCAGGGCGTTAAGCTTGTCGGTCTTTCAGCCTTGATGACTACAACCGTGCCTAATATGGAAAAAACGATTAAGCTTATCCACGATAATACCGACGCTAAGGTATTTGTCGGCGGAGCCGTGCTTACAAAATCGTATGCAAAAATGATTAATGCCGATTGGTACGCTAAGGACGCAATGGAAAGTGTAAGAATAGCTAAGGAATTTTTCGGAGGTGAGAAGTAATGATGGTTTCTACCAAGGGCAGATATGCTCTCAGAATTATGGCTGACCTTGCCGAAAATCAAGAGGGCGGTCCCGTATCGCTTAAGGATATTGCCGAACGTGAAAATATCGGCATAAAATATCTTGAAATCATTGTTTCATCTCTTAATAAAAACGGACTTTTAAAGAGCGTTCGTGGCAAAAACGGCGGCTATATGCTCAACCGTGAGCCAAAGGAATATACAATTGCTTCAATTCTCAATGCGGCAGAGGGCAGCCTTGCTCCCGTTGCGTGCGTGAGTGACGGCGACTGCGAAAATGCACCAAGCTGTAAAACTTACGTTCTTTGGAAAGAGCTTGATGACGTGATTGAGGATTTCTTATCGTCCAAAACCTTGGCAGATATATTATAATGCCGTTATGTAACCTGTTGTAAAAATTAAAATATCTATAATTAAGAACAAAGTTGAATTATATAACATTATCAAACGGGCGATTAATAATCGCCCCTACGACGTCGAAAGAAACTGCGTGTTTGAATAAATTTTTGCAAAATTTATAATAGACACTCCGTTCCTTTCTCCTCACAAAATCCGCCGTACAGAAGTGTGTTGAATTTTGGAATACCGTAGGGGCGACCATTGGTCGCCTATTGAATTGTAATTGAATAAACTAAAGGACAACGGAGTATTGAACTTCCGTTGTCCTTATTTTTTATCCGTTCTGCCGAGAATATAATCTATGCTTGTATTGTAAAAATCTGCAAGTTTAATCAGAATTTCCGGTGGAATTGTCCTTTCGCCGCTTTCGTAATAAGCGTATGTTCGTTGTGGCAAATTTAATTTTTCACCAATTTGAGATTGGGTTAAATCACTGTCTTCTCTCAAATCTTTTATGCGTTGATACTTCATTTTAATCACCATATTTATTATATGGCAGAACAATATGTTCTATTGACTGATAGAACATATTGTTCTATAATTAAATTGAAAGTTGCATATAGGGATGTGCTTTATGTGAAAGATAATGAACTTAAAATTAAAATTGACGGCGTTGAAATGAAAATTAATGATGAATATGCATTGATAAACGGTACAATTAAGATTATGCTTAGCCAAATAAGCGAGGTGATTATAAACGAGCCGGATTGGCTTGGTGTTGGGCGGCTTGAATTAAAACTGAAAAATTCGGAGCTGGGGTTTAATCACGTGTTTTATTGTAAAAATAAGCAGGAATTTGAGGATATGCTAAAGCTAAAGGAAAAGATAGAAAACAGATAGGTAATGTTACTTCTGCGCAACATACAAAAAGAATTTAAAAAGCAACAAATATTCCTGATTATTGACAATATTATATGCATATTATATAATTTGAAGTGGACAAAGGAAACTGTCGAATACGGTAGGCGGTTAGCCCTCTTATTCCAAGAGGGTTGTTATCCCTCTTGAGATTTAATCAAAAGGGGGAGATATTATGGAATATGCAACAATAATTACCTTGGTACTTATTATTACACTGATTCTTATAATAAAAAAATAACCGCCCTGTCCTGAGAAAACGAGCGATTATTTTTTATAATTTATTCTCGGGCTAACCGTCTATCCGATAAGCCCTTTGTCTATAATTATACTATCACAAAAAATATACTTTGTCAACACGCTTTAATGTATGTTTCAGCGTGTAGAAAAAGACCAATTATAAATTTCTACACGCTGTAAGACTTCGAGAAAGTGAGATAAATTTCGTTTTTTGCGAGCGGGAGCTGTACGTGGGTACTGCCCCCCGAGCAAAAGACGAAAAGTGCCAAAAGAGGCTTGAACGTAGTGTTCAAGCCTCTTTTCTATAAATCCGATTTTTAAATTTTATTTCGGCAAGAGCAA
>ERZ791885.858-NODE-858-length-24236-cov-3.063149_pt1 | contig 24236 bp, 20 predicted proteins | sample MGYA00510159_ERZ791885 | MGnify/ENA primary metagenome ERZ791885 (study PRJEB30046, sample SAMN00792054) | human gut metagenome | study: EMG produced TPA metagenomics assembly of the A metagenome-wide association study of gut microbiota in type 2... | reverse complement strand
GTATAAACTCTATTAAAAACAGTTGTTTTCATTTTTAGCTTATTAAAAAAAGATAATACCAATGTTTCTGTTGGAATCTGTTCCTTATATAAATCACATTCTTTTCTTACAGACGCTCCAAATTCAACATTTTCCATACTTCGTTCAAAAATAGGAATTGTTCTATTTGTTTTTAAACTTTTTGCATACAACCATTCTGTAACAATATTCTTTTCATTATATTCAAAACCGTATTTGTATTCGCAACCATCAAGAATTAAAATAATCTGGAATTCTGAATTCTCCATTTTTTCTTCAAATTTAAATGGTTCATAATATCTTTCAATTGTAGTCATAGAATCATCATCTACATTATTCAGAGACTTTGTAATAATTTTTTGGAAATAATACATTGCCATATACAAATTTGATTTTCCGCTTGCATTGGCTCCATAAATAGCCGCTACTCGAAGAAATTTTTCTTTTGTTCCATTATCGATTAAATTACTTTCATGTTCCTTATATGCATTAATCGCTGTCATATCCAAAATAGTTTCTTCTTTAAAAGATAATACATTCTTTACCATGAACTGTACCAACATATCACAGCACCTCCCTATATACTATATAATATAATTGTTTTGCTGTTGTTATGTCAATATTTTTACGGATTTTTCACAATTTTTGCGTTTTTATATTCTAATATTAATTAAAGCTCTACTCCCCCATCTTGCGAACATCCTTCTTTTTTCTTCCATTGCATCTATAAAATCCTAATTTCTTACTATTGCTGTTACTCACATTAACAACTACCAAATTCTTCTATTCCAGTTCTTCTCTACGCTCTTCTGCAAATACAATACACTGCACCGCTTCCAACTCTATAGGATTTATATCTATTTCAGGGGTTCCTCTTTGCGTTTGTTTGATCGCATAGTTTTCTCATCAATACAAATGATTTTTTTCAATAATTCTCCATCATTCTGGTTTAAACGTTCTTGCCATTTCCCATAAAGTTGCTGGAGAATCTCAGGGGAAATCATTCCCATCACACGGCGAATTGTATCATGTGATGGTGGCCCATTTTTTAGTTCAATATTCTTTCTAAGATAGTCCTGATAATAATCTGCAAACAATGCCATCTCTACCCAATCATCTGCATTTGCAAGTGTTGCAAACAATACGATAACAAGAATATCTTTTAATGTATGTCTAACTTTTCTTTATTAACGCGTGTCTTCGATATACTCTATCCATTCCAATAATTTCTGCATATAGCAACGCCTCTTTTCTTTTATTTTATCAGAAAAGAAGCGTTGTTTACAATTTATTTACTCATGCGTTTGTCGTGAAGTTAGCATTTAACGCTTCTTATTCTGAATATAATCAGTCAATATTTCAAACTGCCTGGCATCTATATTTGTTTTCCCATTACATTTAATTTTAATTTGTATTTCAGATTTAAAATAATTGTTTGTATTTCGATTAAGGTATTCTTTTAATGCAGCAAGTTCCTTGATTAAATAATCATTTTTTACGCAAAACCATTGACATAAAAAGTTGCATCTCCGTTCAGAATTTACATCACCTTCACTATCATCCTCACATTTTTCTCCGCATGTCAATGTAATTTCCTGCGGTAATATATTTTTTCTATCAATTTTTACTTTTTGACATGGATTATTACATTCAAGTGCAGACATTTGAGAAAGATCTACAGGTATCTCCAAAACAATATTTTCTGTTATTGTTTGGGGTGCTAATATACTTTTTTCATCTTCTGGATCACTAATTTCATATTTCGAATGTAATTTGTATTTTTGTGTTAATAAATGTGAAATCCAGTGAAATGCCGATTCTTCTGACATCTGTTCAATATTGTGATGAAGAATTGGTTTCGATACTCTGTAACTGCTCATATCAAGTAAATCTGCAAGACGAAGAAGTATTTTATCATATTTTATACTAATTAGCTGACTTGTTGCATTTGATTTGGCTCCATATATATTTCTCTCATCTGCACAATGGGCTTCTGAAACCTCTGCAACCAATTCTCGCATTGTTGTGTCCAGATACTTTATCTCAGTTCTATTTCTTATCTCCGCTGCACTGTCAACTGCATGATGTCCTCTAACAGCTTTCTCAAAGTAATTATCTACTTTTTTATAGCTTTCCAACATATATTTTTTTACGATCAAAATATCAGGATCTTCTTCCAAAACCTTCTCTGATTGATTTTTCTCTTCCTCACTCTTTCCTTCTTGATCTTTCGAAAAAAGTTCTTTATTTAAATCATCAAGCAATTCTTTTGCCAGTTCGTCTGCCTGATTCATATCAATTAAAAAACCATCATATGATGGAATCCTGACCATTGATATGTCATGCAAATAACATGCTAAAAACAAAATATAATAATCAATCGCAGATATATTAATAAAATCAATCGCATGAACAAGTTTTACAATATTCTTGATAAGATCAATTGCGTGTTCCTGATTATGTAATGTATAAAAATATAGATATTTCGATCCATTTTTCCAAACATCACATGTATACTTATGTGTAATTATCAACTTATCAATTGAAACCGGGTCTTTTACAAATGAATAGAAAATCTCCATTACCATCATAATTGAATAGTCTACTGTGTCCTTATTCTGACGATCATCAAGTTTGATTTCCCTCTTCCTGAATTCCTCCACGGTAAATAATGGATTACGAAGAAAAGATAAGATCCTTAGCTCACCATATGTCAATGCCTTTTTGCTTTTTTTAGCTAAAACCGGATGATCCGATATCTCCACACTAAATAAAAATGAATAAATTGTATTTAATACCATTCGGATTATCTTTTGCGTATTTGCACACACAACTTGAAATTTTGCAGGAATTCTTTTTTCCGTATCTTCTGATAACAGTTTCATAAGAATATTCTCATCCGTCTCTTCCAACAGCTTACAACTATAGCGATCAGCAACCTCATAATGCTTATTTGTATAATTTTTAAGTCTTATCATTGCCAATCGTTTTAAAGATCTATACGGATCATTATAAGTGATTCTTATCTCTTCCTCTGTCATATATTCTTCGGATACTCCTGAATAATCATTTTCTTTTCTACCTGATAATAAATCACGATATACACATCTCAAATAGGAATATTCAACAGGCTTTTTCCCGTAACAAAGCTTATCAATTTTGTCTATGTATTCTTCTAACTCTTTCAGTTCTTTGTCGTCTGCAAAAGTCTGGTACATACCTATTGCTGCTCCCCAAATATCTGCATTGAAAGAATACATGAATCTCTGTAATACAGTTGTATCATCTTCTTTTTCAAAAGTTCCTCTATAAATTATCTTTTTCAGTTCATCCTTGTACTCTTCATCTGATTCATTCTCTGGCTTATGCATTGCCGTAAGTCTTTGCTTTCTATATTCAAAAAATCGATAGGCTCTTGTAAGTCTGTCTTTGAATTTTTTAGTATCATTTTTATTTGATGAATCTGGTTCGCTTTCTTTACTATTCGTATTTTTTTCTTTCTCATCGTTTTCCTGTAATTCTAACTGATCACGTTTGATCTTTACCTGTTGAGATAGAATATCTAGTTTTGCCTCAAGGTTTTTGTTTTCTTCATCAGAATACATCTTGAAAAAATCACTTCCGACTTGAGACATTTCCCTGCTTATACATTTCAGATAAACCTCACTTTTATCAAGACTATCTAAACGAGAATAAGTACTTTTACCATCTAAATGAACTTCAACACCATATAAACGTTTGTTTTCATAAAATTCTTCCGTCCCTTTTGGATAAATTGAATGATTGTCTTCCTTATGATTTTTTATTTTTTCTTCAGCATCTTTCTGTAAACAATTATTAATTTCCTTTAACTGATTCTTAAACTGTTCTGCTTCTTCTAAAACATAATTGGTAAACAGCACCGAATCGTCTACATAAAAATAACTCTTTCCGGGAAACTTCTCTTTGAAAATTTTTGAAACAGATATCATATAGATATTTCCAAAGAAATATGATTGTGGTAAGCCTTGTGGAATCCCCCTTACAAATCCATAAGATCTTAAATCTTCTTCTGTTATCTCACCTTTATCAGATTCTGGCTTTTCATTCACTTTAAAATACTGTTCAGTAATTCTTTTATCAAGCTTGGTTTTCAGCTTACAAAACAAGAGTTTCCGCAAAATCTGCTTTAACAAATCCAATTCTTTTTCTTCTAAATATGCTGGAAGATGTGCAATAATGTAATAATAAACAATAATAGGATTGATTGTTGGAAAGAAATTTTTCAAATCCAATGTTACTTCGTATTTGTATTCTAGTGATGTATGATATCTTGTCAAGGCCTCATTACTGTTTTGATTATATTTTTGATATTGTTGCTTCCATGGTTTAAATAAATATTCTGGTTTTACAGACACTCTGTTTCCATAAAAGTCAGATGGGATTAATCTGCTCAGATTTGAAAGTTTTAATTTCGGATGGTCATCTTCTTTATCCGGTATTTCATAAATAAACAAATGAAGCATTGATACAATAGCTATCTGAGTAATTAAATCTGTCGTGTGTAATGGCCGGAATTCTATAATTCCATCTTCTGCTATTTTCTTTGGTTTAAAGTAGACTTCTGCCTCGATATATTTATCTTCTCTCAATAACTCTATAATTCTGTCTTTTACCTTTAAAATAATAATGTTGATATATTTCTCATCAAATTTATCTTGTAACCGGTGATATAAAATGCGGTCTTCCTGACATAATAAATCATATTCGAATACATAAGACTTCAAAGAATAAATGGCATGATATATATTCTCATCTGATAACAAATATTCCCCACATTTTATATTTTTAATTTCAGCCGCAGTTATCTTTCTCATCCATCAGCCCTCTTTTCCAATCTTTGCAGAATACTTTTCCATAAATTCTATCAAATCTTCTTTTAATTTTATATAACTCTCTTCATCAAATATAATCTCTTCATTTCGATGGAATATGTACCTTTTCATGTTGCACATAATACTGCACTCTACCAGCATTTTATCCTCACCGACATAAGTCGAACCTGGTAAGGTACTCACTTTCTTTTTACCTTCTTTATCCGTTTGCAACATCCAGTATCTGTCGATTTTTAAAGTAATGTTATGATATTCCTCAGCTTTTTTTAATAGCTCTTGTACAGTTGCATACTTTTTCTGAAATGCTTCTATAAAACAAAAAAACTCTTCATTGAATCCTGATAAATAGGTACTATTATAAACATATTCCGGATTCGTATGGCTTAAATAACTCGAGAAGCATTTAATTCCTGATTCAAACGCTTCCTTTAATTCGCTATTTTTCTCCAGATAACTATAAAATTTATTATACTCGTCCCATGTTTTTTCTTCTTGTTTATTACTCATATGTGTTTTCTCCAAATCATAAGTTCTTCTATTTTATCACTTATGCACAAAAAGACAAAATCTCCTGTTCCTGAGGAAACTTTGCCTTTTCAATCACCACATATTAATTATATCACTTTTCATTACCATGTTCCAGCTATATCTTCAAAGATATGCATCTTTCAGTTTTCCTACTCCTTTAATGCCCTGCTCTTTCATATTGCTGCTCGCGTTTCTGATTAGATTTTTCAATTCGCTCTGACAAATCCTCATAAAATATCTTTTCTCTCTAATTATCTTTAAGGGATTGCTATGCATCAAATTTAATTTGACCATAGGTTTCACGCAAATAGGGCTTTAATTTCGACTTCCACCGAATATACTGTTCTATCTCCTGATCATACTTTGCTTCTTCGCCTACCTGTATTGCGCTCCAGACCATTTTTATATTATTAATCTCATCCTGTGTAGCCAGTTCTTTCTTTATCTTTTCAAGTTCTTTGCATTCTTTAGAACCCAGATTTTTCGGTGCAATTGTTGATCCTTTCAACACAACACGGAATTTTCCATACGGTGGATGTCCTTGATAATCTTTTAGTTCTTTTTCCTTCTCCGGCAGTAAAAGCTACTCTGTAGAAAGATATAGAAACGGTGGATACAAAATCTCTTCTTCATCAGGAAAGCCACTCTGTTCTCCAAGCACCTCATTCAAATCAATGTGTTCTAGCGTATCCTGTGCTTCGATATCCATGAGGACAAGTCCATCTTTTTTCTGGAAGTAATTCACTGATCCATCTACTGGTGGCTCGCGATCCATCACCTTTGAGGTAGACAGGAAAGAGGGATTCTCTCCATTCTCCATACACACGTAAGTATGCCTTCTGTCATCCCTGTAAGTAAAAATTGTCGCTTCATCTTGCCGGTGTTCCGACTTATATCGTGTATACTTACACATCAACGAATACAGATTCCCATAGACATTCAGAAGTTCATCCATCTTGTCCAGAATTTGTTCATCAATCCTTTGTTTTTCAGTCCATAATCTGCTCTTTTCGTTCTCAATGCCTGGGAAAAGGAGCATATTGATCGTTTCGTATGCGTTATTTATACTATAGAATTTCCTAAGTTCTAGTTCTGAGGAATTTAATTGAATTTTCTCAACCGCTCCCTGATAATACAACAGACTTCTAAGCTCTTCCTGTGTAATAAATGAATATTTTCCCATAGCATTCTCCTCTTTATTGGATATTACGGTGCGGCAGATTCAGCACGCTTTCCGCACCAGCAAACGGTCGGAACCTCTTCTATTCTATCATCGTATTTAATTTTACTTTCATATCAAGTATATATTCGTAAGTGCCTCAAAACATGACGCACTAGTATTACAGCAGTTTTTCTGCTATACTAGCCGCATCATCAATGGAGGCACTTTTTACGTCTCTTTTTCAAATAGCATTGTTCTGGAAGGTCTTCAGACCATGGCAATAACCGATCGATCACAGTCGGGTCTTCCTGATGATGATTGTTTGGCATTTCTAAAAGTAGATATTTTAAATATTCATATACATCCAGCTCATTCGCTCTGGCAGTTTCAACCAGAGTATATAAAACTCCGTTTGCGAACGCACCTCGTGGTGTGTCAGCGAACAGCCAGGCTCTTCTTGCTGTTGCGAATGGTTTTATATTTGCTTCACAATAATTATTACTCAGCGGGATACGTCCGTCTTCGAGAAATGTTTCAAGATATTTTCTCTGATTTTGACAGTATCCAAGTGCCTTGGTGAGTTTCTCGTTTGAGGTATACATGGCAGAGGTCTCTTCAACCCATGACCAAAAAGCCTCTAGGATCGGCTCGGAAGCATCCTGACGCTTTCTTTTCTTCTCTTCAGCAGGAAGGTCATTGATCTCTTTTTCGACTTTAAACAAAAGGTCGATATATTCTCTTCCTTCTGCTCCTTTGGATCCCGGGATTTCTTTTCCTTTCGCATCTAACGGGATGCTTTCTATCAGGTATCTTCGAGCATGTGACCAACATAATGCTCTTTTTATATCCGGCACTTTGTCATAACCAGCGTAAGCATCTGTGATCAGATAACCGTTAAATCCCTCCAGCAACATTTTGGCGTTATCACCACTACGGGTACGTGAATAATAGAAGAATGCAGCTTGAATCGCTTCACTCGCTGCGCTTCGCATTACCCACATGAAGGAATCACTGCTTGGACGTTTTCCTTCTTCTTTGTTGCACTGGATTCTAGTCTCATCCATGTGAATCAGCCCACATTCCAGAAGCTTTTCATGAATCCGCCAGTAAACAGGTCCCAGCCAGTCCTGACTGCATCGGATCACCCAGTTTGCCATATTGCTCCGGGACAATACCAAACCTAATCGGTACCAGTCTCTTTCCTGTCTGGAAAGTGGAAGTCCCATCGCAAACTTCTGATACATTACCTGGGCAACCAGGGATGGCGTTGCAATGGAATGAGCCAGTGGTGATACTGGAACAGAAGCTTTCCGAAAATTGCTCTTCTCATTTGGGCTTCCCGGTTTACCACACTCCATACACTTTGCGATTTGCTGAACTACATGTTTCACAACAATCTTAGCAGGTCTGTATTCAACTTCTGTGCGTACTAGCTTCTTGCTGATCACCTTCATCTTACCACCACAGATCCCGCATGTTTCATCTGTTGGAATCACATATTCTTCGATTTCTTCTGGAAGCCCGGACAGCATTTCCTGACGGATTCCCGGCTGACGAGGTTTCCGCTCATGTGGCTTCACGGCGATTTTTGTTTTTGAAAGATTCAGCTGCTCTGCAAGTTCTTGAGTAGATTCAAACAACGACAACTTCCCATCTACCTGTTTAGAAACTTCAGTAGATGGGCCAAATAACTTTTTTCTAGCATGAAGCAGAGCCTGGATCATGTTATCAATCTGGATATTCTGTTTTCTAATCTTTGCATCCTGCTTTTCTATGATCTTATTCTTGTTTTCCAGTTCTTGCGCCTGTTTTGCTGCAAGAGCTCTCAACATCAGTAATTCTTCGTGTTCTGTCATGCCATTTTCCTTTTCATTTTCAATAAGAATATTATACCATTTTTCACGGTATTTCTCTACTGTTTTGCAGGAATTACAGCACTAAAAAATGCCGATTTTATAAGCTTTTTACGCTCTTTTTATAGCGTTATCACGAAGATTAAAAGCAACAATTTTTTACGTTTATATTCACCTGATGATGAGCCTTTTTCTGTTCGATTTCCAATCCCTGCAGAAGCCATTCGACTTGTTGGAAAGTAATCTCTTTTACTTCATCAGCTGTTTTCGGCCATTGAAATTTCATATCGTCCAACAGCTTTTTCGTTGCCAGCACAAAACCATTGCAATCATAACGTAAGACTTTTATGGCATCCCTCTTTCTGTTACAAAAGATAAAGACATAATCATCATTATACGGATCCAACTTAAAATTAAGAGTAACCATTGCAACTAATCCGGGAATCTGTTTTCGGAAATCTGTACTGCCGCAGGCAAGAAAAATGCGGCTTGCGCCTTCTGCAATGTGTTTCATCATAACTTTTTCAATGTGCGTAAAAGCTGTAAAAGTGCATCTGACTGAAATTCATCTGGGATGTAAAGTTTCATTCCTTGATAGTAAATCATCAGACGATTATCATTCGATGTAGTCCGATTTTTAGTATTGTTCGCTGCACAATAAGTGTGTGCAGTATTTGATGAACGTACAACTTCTCCAAACGCTGTGACAGTTTCTTGATTTGTTTTTGCCATGAGTATAGCCCTCCCTTGATTTCTGTTTTTTACAGTATATCAAGATCTGGATGGTCGGTCACTATGTCATGTTTTGAGGCACTTACTATATATTCCAAACAAACAAGTGTTTCTAAAAAATATTCTGGTAATAAATATCCCAGGATATCATATAATGTGATTTTTTCTAACATAGATCCCATATTTTCTTCCTCTGTACTCTATTTTCTTTTATATACGCAAAAAGACAAAGCCTCCTGTTCCTCAGGAAACTTTGTCTTTCACACCACATCTCTATTATATCATCTTTTTCATACAGAACAACCTTATTTCTTACTATCTCCGTCTTTTATTTTTTCCACTTTTTCTTCCCATTCCGACATATCCCGAATCATATGATCTGTATATTTTAAACAGCGTTTGTTGTCCTCTTCCTCAATCTGTCTCATGCGCTGAATACATCTTTCCAGCTTGTCCTCTGTTTTCTCTGTTTCATACATCCAGTCTTTCTGCAACTTATCATAATCCAGAAATTCTATCGTTCTTTGGCGAAGCTTATCTTTCAATGACAGCATCTTACATGCCGCTGCCAGACCGATGCATAAAAAGGTAAACAAAAGAGCGATCACTCTGCTGTCTACAGATAAGTCATCACAACTGATGCTCACATATCCAAGCATATTCAAAGAGAAAAAGAATCCGGCAATTCCACCTGTTATGATTTCTGCCATATTAATCCCTTTCAGCTCATTTTCATACTTTTCTCTTTTATCGTTTGCCTCGTCAGTTCGCTCCTTCAAATCATCAAGAAACATCTCTGCTCTCTCCTGATTCATTTGTTTCCTCACACTCTGTTTTCCTGCATTCAACACATCATATTTAATCTGAGCATAACTTTCTCTGAGATACAATTTCAGCATTATCTTCCACTGGAAGTACTGCTCTATCTCTTTCGAATACTTACTCTCTTCCCCACTCCTAATCGCTCTCCAGACAGTCTTTATATTCTCTATCTCCTCCGATGCGATCAACTTGTCCCTGAGTTTTTCAAGTTCCTCTTTTTCCTCTTCTGTCAGATCTTGTGCTACTATCGTTGAGCCTTTCAGTATAACATGAACCTTCCCATATGGTGAGTTCCCGTGAATGTCTCTTAACTGTTCCTCTTCTGTAGTTACTGGCAGCAGTTCTGTATCCAGATAGAGGAACGGTGGATACAGGACTTCATTCTCATCCGGATACATACTCTGATCTCCAAGGACATCATTCATATCAACGTGTTCTAAGGTATCTAATGCCTCGACATCCATTAATACAAGACCATCTTTCTTCTGAAAATAATTGCTACTTCCATCTGCTGGCGGCTTGCGATCTGCGACAAAGGACGTAGACAAGAAGGAATCATTCATTCCATCCTGCATACACAGATAGGTATGTTTTCTGTCATCTCTGTAAGTCAGCAGTTTGTCGTTTTTCTGTGTATGATATGTATATTTGCACATTACAGAATACAAACGATTGTAGCTCTCCAATAGTTCGTCCATATGATTGAGAATCTTATCGCTTATTTTATCTCTTTTCTCAATCTGTAATCTGGCTTTCTCATTTTCAATTCCTGGAAAAAGAAGCATATTGATTGTTTCGTAACCATTGTTTATCTTATAGAACTCTTCCAAATCTTTCTCTAAAGGATCCAGTTCAATATTGTCTGATGCACCCTGATAGAACAATAAACTCTGGAATTCTTTTTTATTGATAAATGGATATTTGTATGACTCGCTCATCTTTTTCTCCTCTGTTTCCCTGGCTTTAGTTTCTTTCTATACCCTTACCTGCATAAGAATTTTTTGCAAAGCTTTTTTCTTGCACAAGTAAGAGATTGAACATCTAAAGTATTTCTGAGAATGTTATACACATATACTATCAAACATCTTAATTAAAAATCTTCTCATCCTTATCATGAAACAACAAATTCCCCTCATCTTTTAATGAATCTAAATATGCATAAAATTTGTCCATTCTTTCACTATAAGCTGCCTGTTTCAACTGCTGGTATCCTATAGCAAGATTAAACATATTTACCTGGCTTCTGTCACTTAAGTATGACAACCACTCATCAACATCTAACGGATAATCCTTAATACTTAAGAGATATTTTTTGAATTCTTCTTTAAATAAATCTAAAGGTAATAATAAAAACAATGCCACCTTATCCGCAACCACATCAGTTATTTCCGATGGCATTAACGGAATCGCATAACTTTTTTCATATGCTCCTTTTTCCTGATCCAACAGGAGAAATCTTGCAATAGAATGCGCTATTGCGTATTGTTGAGTCTTATAACCAATCTTATTATCCACCTGAATCCATCTTTCTTCTTCTGTTATAATCACCTGACTCAATATCTTACCGAATTGATCCATTTCACTTTCATTCAAGCTCTCCCTTTTTATCTGAAATCCTAATGTCCTCGCTACAAGTTGAATATCAATTGGAAATTCTAGTTCTTTTTTATTCAATCGATATATTTTCTCCAAAAAATCTTGCATTATTTTCGCTAAATTTAGAAGACCTTTAGCTTCATCTATTCCTGCTTCCTTTAACTTTTCACTTTTCAATTTATCTCTTATTATTTTCGTATCAACTGTTGGAGAAATGTCACTACTCAATTCATCATTTGATTTTTCAATCACATTTTCTTCCATCATTCATATTGCTCCTCATCATATTCATTCAAATTTATTTGCTGTTTACGAATGGAAATCATAACATGTTCAATATCTTTCCACAGTCTTTCATATATTTCTTCAATAATCTCTTCATCTCTTTTCACATATGAAGCCGTTATATCAATTACTTTTTTCTTTTCCTGTGAATCATCCCAATACTTTTCTTTTATCTCTTCGACGCAGGAACTTACCTGAACACTGATTTGTCTTTGGATTTCTTTCTCATACGCAATATCATATCGAATCATATTCTGAATCAAGGTGTTAATCGTACCCTCAATCATCGTTTTCTCTTTTATATAATTCCCACCATTAATCACATATTCACAATTCTGAAGTATAGTATCTCGTAACCGTTGAACTTCAAGCCTTAAATTCTCAACAGATGGAATACTTAGCGGTTCTGTCCTCTCGACCTTTTTTCGATTGTGTAAAACAATTGCTTTCAATCCACGTTGTATATTTTCAATAAATTTATCTCTGTTAAGAGGACGCTTCGTTGACCTTATGAATTCCATATATTTTATATCTATTGCTTCGTTTATATTTAACGGAATAATTTTTTCTTCTTCAGAACTTTCATTCTTCAAATCAATCATACTACCAGAATACAAATAAAGATCATCCATCTTCTTTATGTCAAAGTTTAATCCTATATCTATCAGTTTCTTTTTTTTCAGCAGTTTTTCATCTATATCTATTTGACTGTAATTATGAAATAATTCTTCTAATGCAGTTCCTGATGCTGGAAAAATCAATCTTTTCCCACTATCAAAGATATAGCTTTCCTGAATTCCACAAATATCAGAAATTGTATTCTCTATACCTAGCATCGCAAATCCATAATACGGAAACACTGAAAATCTTTCTGCGTTAGTAATACTGTGTCTCTTAACCATCTTCTGTATTTGTAAATATTTTGAGTTGATATCATAATATATATATTCAAGTGATTTTCCACTCAGAACATTTACACATGTAGTTCCTTCTTTATCGGAAAAATGTCCGACAATAGGAATATATTTCATCATCTTTTGAAGGAACCTACTCTGTTTCATTCCAGTAAATTCATCTACAATTGATTCCGTATTATTAATCAGATACTGCGCACTTTCCTCAATCAATTCTGTATTTCTGTTAAATATTTTTTCATTATAAATGCTCCTGCAAATTCTATCTATTAGCTGATTTCCTCTAGAACCATTTAATAATACCAGATAATTCTTCCATTGACTACCTTTTTCTCTACGCCTGGAAATAATCAGAAACTGATTATCTCGATCAAAAAAGTCAGCCACACTAATTCTTCTAGTTTCTCTTTTATGAATAATGTGCGTATTTGTATTGTCTCTGCTCATTTCTATTGCAGAAATACGAAGTGACATGCCCGTAAACTGCTTTTGCTGCTTCAAGATTTGCGCCTCATAATTCTTGAAGATCTGATTTACATTCTTTATCGCCTTTGTCCACTCTTCACTTTCTTCTGTTTTTGCCTGTGACAGATAGTACTCTGTTTTTGCTGGAAGATGCATCATATAAAAATGATAAAAAAGACTAACTCCTAACAATTGATTATGCCATCTCGTATTCTGCCTTGGAGTATTTAAATCATTTATTATTTCCTGTTTAAAATATTTACTCACCAGATTTGAAAATTGATGTTCTTCATCACTATTTCCGTTACTCTCTCTTTTTCTGGCAACAGTCGCAAAAGCTTCTTGAGCACCTTGAAGTATTCTCGGGACAAGAATTCCTGTGATGTGTTCCACACCTGAAGCAGTGAATGCGTTTCTATTGAGCTGAAGGTAATTATTAGGCATCTTTCCACCTTTTATATCAATCATTTCAAGAAGCGCAGAATCTCCCTTCAACTCCATCTCAGTTGCCTTCACACCCTTGAAAAAGATCTGACATACAATTAGTTTCTCAGCAGTTTCGTCCAAAAGACGATCGACACCTAACCTAGCATATGTAGATATACTCTCAATCCACAGATACAACTTCATATTTTCAAAATCAAATCCACAAAGACCATCCTTCATTTCATAACATTGAAATGAATCTTTTCTTAAGTCTTTTAATCTGTAAATCCAACTTACTTTTTGTTTCATAATCTCTTCGTTATACTTATTTGACTTTTCTGTCGTATCAAACGTTATTTTATGTAATTTGCTCTGCAACCTTTTCTCATAAGACTCTTTAAAAGGGAAATTAACATGAACATATACAGGAAAAAGCATTTCCCCAAGCTGCTGGTCGATATCCAAAACAATCTGTGATGTTAATTCCACAATCTCACGTCTTATCACATCACGATTATAGTTTACATCAAATGGGTCGAATCCATGCCAGGCTTCTAAAAATTCATCCTTTATGCATTTCCTTTTGTGACTAACAAAAACTGAAAATTTTGTTCCAAAAGGCATCGGATCTTCTTCTTGATTAATCGGTTCTACATTAATGTAGCCCTGCTCTCCACTTGCTCCTGTTCCAAACTCAATTCGATAACGCTCCCCACTTCTTGTGTATGTATCGCAATAAAAGCTATCTGTAATCAAAAATACAGATTGTAATCCTATCCCAAATTCCCCTGTTGGTCTTAACCATTCTGGTAAATCTCTTAGCTTCTTCTTTCTCTTCTTGTAACTGGTTCCTACATTTGCTATATCACGCAGTGTCTGTGTACTGATTCCTGTTCCATAATCTCGAATAGAGAATAAGATTCCATATTCTTCCTCTTCTCCATCGGAACTTGGAATTTTTTCAAATTCTACTTCCTGCCAAATTCCCTGCTCATTTCTCTTGCCTGCCTGAATCTCAATCTCAATTGGATATTCAATCGGATTTACAATCTTTGCTACATTCAAAATAGACTTTTCTTTTTCTTGCGTATATCTGAACTTCGAACTTCCTATATAATCATCCCAACATTGTATTTTTGTCGAATCCAATGCATTCTGTAAAAGTTCTCTCGCAAAAGGAAATCGACCTGAATAAATATTCTCACCTTGCAATAACGAAAATGCTTTACTCTGAGAAATCTGAAATTTCATCATTGCAAGGTCCTGCGGTATCTCTGTTCCTTGAAGAAGCAATTTCGGAGTTTTTAATGTCGGAAGGGCACCACCTATCTTGTGAGGTGCAATATTAGACCAATGATAACTTGCCAATTGTAATAATCGTTCTAACCCATCACATTCTTTTCTTACAAGACGAAGTGCTTCCCTAGAACTGCAATCTGCCTCTATTCTGATTTCTTCTGGTGTGATTTTTAAGGTTCGAATTGACATATGTTTGTCATAATGCGCCTGCGACTGTAATGGAAGCTTTCCTAGGAAGGCCTGTGCAAATGGATGAAATCTGTCATTATCAATATCCAGCGCATCTCCCAGCTGTAATAAAACAGCAATAAATCGAGGATGTAACATGTCTCTTCCATAGCCATCATCATCAAATGGAAGATCCAATATTCTCTGAAAATCCCATTCTGTATGAAGACTTGCACATTCTGCAATTCGCAAAAAGATACGCATTGGTATTCCTGACATAGCAAATTCGGATCGTAATTTATCCTGATCGGAAATCCAGTCTATTATCTTTGATGAAGAATTTTCACCATGGTGTCCCCTTTGAAATTCTGACATTAGCTGAATGATTGAATAATATGTATCAAATTTATCTCTGTAAAGACGTTTCTTATTTTCCAAATATTCCTCACTATCGCGGTCAATCAATTCCTCCTACTTTTCCTCATGGTAACAGCGTCTCATGAGATTCACAGCTGCCTTTTTCAGGTCACGATCTACACCAACTGAAAGGTTATCTAACATTTCTGAAAACTCATCACTGGTAACCATCTTCTCCCTGTCATTTGATAAGATTACCATTCCAATGTCATGCACATACACTGTATGAAGAATGCAGAAACAATCAGCCTGACCAAGCTTTTTTATACGATCTTCTCCTAAAATTCGCTCAATATTATAAAGAACCGCTTTTGCATGGGACGCATTGTGTCTGCTATAAGCTGGAAAAGATGCAACTGTAAGTTCCAGCAGTTGTGAAAGCCAACGTTTATTCTGCTGCCATGCATGCCACAATACAGCATTCCTTTCATTTCTACTTGGATGCTGCTCATAATAATGCAGCTGCTCTTCGATTGTCAACATATCACGTTTATATGTGTGGCTCTCTGTTTGCTTTATCATCTTTTCCATCTCCATTTTCCTTAGTTAATTATTAATTCTTTCGTGTTCAGCCATTTTGCGCTTTAATTTTCTACTGACTACACAAGACTTGAACTCTTTGTATAAATTCATTTAAATGTTTATCATCAAAATTTTCGCCACCATATACAGTTAAGCAAAGCTCCTTCATTCGTTCAGCAATTTCTGAATTGAAATTATCTTGAATTTGCTTTTGCATAGTGCTTATTTTATTTCTCACTTTCTCCAATTCGCTATCACAATATGTCTTATCTTCTTCACTAGAAAGTAACTCTCGAATTTTAGAATATATCCATAATTCTTCTCCCACATCACCGACATAACGCATATATGAATTAGTATTTTGTCGTAACTTCATATTACAGTCAAAACAATTCATTATTTCTGATGTAACTTCCACCGGATATGGTATCACATATGAAGATATTATATTTTGTTCTTCCGAGTTACATATTTCTCGTGTTGATTCAAGAACTTATTTTGAAATTTTCATTGCCATAGGTAGCACATAATTCTCACTATCACCAAATAAGACAATCAAAAAATCAAAGGAAGATTGCGCAAAAGGTATTGCTCTCAAAAGAATTTCTTGCACTATTTTTTCATTTGTTATATCACATACTTTTAAAAACACTGGATAATTTTTTGTTGTAGATTCTTCATAAAATCGTAACTATTCAGTACCCTGTTAAGGGTACATTGATTTTTGGGCAAAACAGAGAAAATAAAATTTCTGTTTCGCCATTGCTTTAGTGTAAAAAGTGGATAACTTTCTAGTATGACTGCCAAGTGTTTTTAGTTTGTGGATAACTGAAACATAATTCCTCAGTTGTATCCAGATAACAAAGTAATTGTGGATTTTATCCAGGTGCTATCGGCAATGATCCCTTGTTTTTTACTGTTTATCCACCGTCATTTTGACAGTATATCAAAGCGACACGATTCGCTTTTTGGACCATTTTCCGTTAAAATAAAAGTATCAAATTTAACGGAAGAAGGTGGTCTGAATGCCAGTAAATATTACACTTGAAATGGTTCAGCAATTGCTTGAACAGAACGCTTCATTACTCAAGCAGAATGAAATGCTCACAGAAACTATTGCTGAGTTAAATCAGACCATACAGGAACTGAAGGAACAGCTTAATAAGAACTCCAAAAACAGTTCCAAACCACCTTCAAGTGATGGCTATAAAAAACCTGCTCCTAAGAGTCTGCGCAAACCATCCGGGAAAAAGGTCGGTGGGCAGAACGAACATCAGGGGACACATTTAGCGGTAATAACAGCTCCGGATAAAATAGTCAAACATATGCCTTCTGCACGTGAAGGATGCCCACATTATCAGATATGCAAGGGTACTGCATGCATTGCAGAGAAACGCCATGTTATTGATGCGGTTGTTACAGTCAATGTAACAAAGCATCAGGCACCAATGGTAGGTAGTTTATATTAAGTTAAGGGACTACCTATTTTTTTATACTTATTTCAAAATATACTTGACAAAACCTCAAAAAAATGCGGTGCTTCGCGCCCTTTGATTAATAAGAAAAATCCGGTCGTGCCGGAAAATTAAATTAATCGGAGGCGTGTTATGAATCTTTCACCAAAATCAGTAAAGAAAACAAAACGAATTATCTGCATCTTCCTGGCAGTACACAAAAAAACCTACGGATTTTACAAGAAATCGTAAGATTTCATTCCGCGATGTCTTGCTCTCTACAATCTCCATGCAAAAATCTGCATCTAAAACAGAATTGTTAAAGTATTTCGATTTTAACGCTTCTGCACCAACAGCGTCTGCTTTGATTCAACAGCGTAAAAAAATATCTCCAGAGGCCTTTGATTCTCTTTTTTACTCATTTTCCAATGCATTTTTCCTCGATAAGACTTTGAAAGGCTATGATCCAATTGCTGTTGATGGCTCGGATATTTATATCCCAAGAAATCCTAAGGACTCCGACACCTATCGGGTTACCGATCGGTACAATAAAGGATTTAATATGATTCATCTGAATGCTGCTTACAATTTATTATCACATTTGTATACTGATGTAATTCTCCAACCATTGAATCATATCAATGAATATATAGCAATGTGTGACATAATAGATCATTATACGGCTACTAATCCTACGCGAAAACCTTTATTTATTGCTGATAGGGGATTTGTATCATTCAATGTGTTTGCACATGCCATTGAAAACAATGCATATTTTCTAGTTCGTGCTAGAGAATCGAACCCGCGTAGTATGTTGGCTACAATTAAACTTCCAGATTCACCTGAGTATGATATCATTTTCGAAAGATGGCTTACCAGAAAAAATACAAAGAGTGTTAAAGCAGAGCCTGAAGTGTATAAAACTATTGCAAACAGAACTTTTGATTACCTCGACCCTAAAAGTAAAAGTTTATACTACATCTCTTTTCGGATTGTGAGTTTTGTCCTTCCAAATGGGAACACCGAAGTCGTATATACCAATCTTCCAAAAGAAGATTTTAGCACAGAGGAATTACGGGAATTGTACAATATGCGTTGGGGAATCGAAACATCTTTTCGTGACATAAAGTATGCCGCAGGACTTCTTTTCTTCCATAGTAGAAAAAAGGATTTAGTAATCCAAGAAATCTATGCAAAACTCATTCTTTATAACTTTTGTGAACTGATTACTGGCGCAATTGTTGTTGAAAAAAAGGATCGGAAGTATAGTTATCGGATAAATTTCAGCATAGCTATCGCTATATGTACGGAATTTCTGAGACGCTCTTGTGCCTCACCGCCCATTGATGTTATTGCTTTAATAGGTAGGGAATTAATTGCTGTAAGACCCGACAGGCGCAATCCCCGCTACTTAAGAGCAAGGACTGCAACTACATTCCAATACCGATAAAATATTCATATCTTGATATTTTTTCAGTAGGCAGATTCCCCAATCTGTCTGTTTGCCATGCCTGAATTATTTATCTAGAGACGCAATACGAGAACTGTATCAAGAAATTCATAATTTCCCGGCTCTTCTAGTATATCATGATTCTTATCTTAATGATAGCTACCTACCATTGGTGCCTGTCACCTTGTGTATCCTCTTAGAAAGAAGTGTATACTAAACAATGCCAATTGGCAAGGAATTTTACAGTTTTTTGACAATCTTTTCATCAAGAAATACTGTATACATCCTTTACCCAAAAACAAAGTCCATCTTTCTCACTCAAATGCCTTCTCCCCAATATTAACTACATTACATTTCTCTTCCCCAATTTCCGATATAACCTCCCGGATATCTGCATTGTTAATCGTAATTCCTATAATCACCTGACAGTTATCTCCCAAATTCAGGATACTATCGAAGAAAGCTTTTGTATCAACCGCTCCGATGCTATGCTGTGCCGGTTCATCAAAGATCAGAAGCCCCGGGTGGTTTCCTCCACATTTTTCTGACGTTTGCAGCAGAGCCATTGTATATGCCTAAATGGCTCTCACATTATCACTCGCAGATGAGTCAAATTTCATGTCAAAATTGTCAATCACCGGTAAATAATTATCATCTGAGATTTCTATTGCACTGACATTCGAAATACTCGTATACTCATAATCTTGTAAATCGCGAATAAAATTTTTCTTTAACCTTGTCAGCTTTTTCCGGTCTTTGTCATTAAATCCCTTTTCTGGTAACTGTGCTTTTTCCTGTAATAGCTTCTTCCAGTTCTCACTCAACTCTTTGAAACGTTCTACAATATTACTAATTTTATTCTTGAAATCTTCTAATTCCTGGATTCTATGTTCAATGCTCATCCTTTTGTATATAATCGTCTCGGACAAGTCTTCATCTACTGAATATAAATCTCTCCGCAAAGATTTTGCCAGCCTGTATAATTTCATCTGAGCATTTCGAATGTTATCTAATGCTATGTTTAATTGCTGTTTTCTGTTCACCTGATACTCGTAAGCGAATTCAAACATCTCTTTTTGTGCAGTCAGATGGTTGATTGTCTCATCGATACTCATCACGTTCGTATCGTGCTGTACCGGTAATAGAGAATCCTGAATTTTCTGGTTACAAACCGGACATCTTCCCTGAAAACTTTCTGATCCAAGATTGCTACCAAGCATCTTCAGTTTTTTGGCATCCTTGTTATTGGTAATATCCTGCCGTATTACGTCCAGATTCTTATTAATCTCCTGAATCTTTCGTGTCGTTACATGCAGATCTTGTTGGATTGTATGAATTTCATTATTGTTTTCTTCGATAACCTTTTCTACTTCCTGCAGTTCATTCTGTAATTCGTCATAATTGTCAATTATTCTCGGGCGAACTGTCTTTAATGTATCATGCTCTTCCTGTAATTGAGAAATCCAATCATCAATTCCTACATTATCTCCAACCATCCTTACAATTGCCACATTCTTTTCAAATTCCTCTGGTAAAATTTCCGGAGTTTGTGGGATATTCTTTACATAGCATTGCACACTACTCTGTAGCACTCTCATTTCTGCATAAAGATTCTTCCACTGTTCTTTTTGATATCTTTCTTTATTTAACAGCTGATTTCGTTTACGTTCATTTTCAAAAGTTTCTAGAGCTAAAATAAATTCCGTTATTCTTTTCTTTGCATCCTTTATCGCCAGATAAGGCATACCGGAATAAATTCCTGACCATCCATTTTTCTGTTCAATAAACATTGCTGCAAATACTAACTGTAAATATAATTTTCGATCCACACCATCAGATGCCGGAACAAGTGGTAATTCTATCTGTAGAAACTTTTCCAGAAATGTATGGAATCCACTTCTGTTCGTTGCTGCAAATTTCATATGAACATAATAATCCTCACTCGTTGTATCGACATTGTAGATATAGTCCAATTTTGAGAAATATACCGTTACCAATTTGGAATCTCTTGTTTCATGCTTTGCACTTCTGTAAATCGTTATCTCATCTGTTCCATTGCTGATTTCTAAATATGCTCCCGACTCTAACACCGGCCAGGAGGTATCCTTGTCCTCAATCTGATTTTTGTAAGCAGATGTCAGTACCTTTTCGTTTAATCCACCGATAATCTCTTCGAACCCAAGACAGTAATAGATTGCGATAAGAACCGAACTTTTTCCTCTTGTATTGTCGTCACTTGCAATGATATTAAGACCACTGCTAAAACATTCGTCAAATTGATAAACCTTATTTGTTGCAGTAATTTTAATCTTAAGTCTGTTGATTCTTAGCATTCTGATATCTCCATCCTTCCATAAGTGACTTGATCTTTTCTTCTGTTAAATCACACTGAATTTCTTCAAGTACTTTCTTCTCATATCGAAATATGGCGTCATCGTTCTGTATCTCTTTCACAAGCACTTTTCCACGGTCGATTAACTTATATGTTCCATTCACCTGCTGAGCAATAAAACCATCTGCCAGAGCATACTCCAACGCTCGATTGAGTGAAGGTTCAAATCGAATTACAAATGTCCCCGGTATCTGCGTCTGCAAATATCTTTTTAGCTTTTCTTCATATTCACGATCTGAAACAGCTGTCGCAATCATATGCATCTTTACCAGAGAGCACCCACGTCTCCCACAGCATACTTTAATAATCATACAGATCAAAGATACTTTGTAACTAATCCGGTAATTAAAAGGAATCGCATCTGGTTTTGCATCAAATACGATTCCTTCCTTAATCAAATTAATCTTTTCCCTCATTGCTATCACCTACTCTTAAACTGCATGGAACAATCTGCTAGCCAGCTGCTTACCATATCGTCTTTTAGTTCTCCCACAGATGCTCTGGTCAGATAAGGAAATTCTTTTTCCAGTACCGATTGAAAATCATCAAGAATAGCGGTAAACAACTGATAATTTATCGAACTGTCTGTATTCATTTTCGTCTTCATCGAAACTTCTCTTTTATATGCCTGTTCCAACTTGATAATCTGCTCATACACATCAACCTGATCTGTTCTAAGCTTCTCCATCAATTCAATCCCTATGACATATGACCCCATATATGTATTTACTAAATCTATGTAATCTTCGTCATCCTCATCGATATCGTTCATTACTGCTTTGATCTTACGTTTCACGTTATTTACTTTCACACTGTCACAATCTGACCAGTCGATATGTTTTTTTCTCAAAAAAGTCAGATCCATTCTGCCACCCAGATCATTACGCATGATTCGTGATATTTCCAGCTTGAAATCCTCTGCTACTTTAACATCAATGACAAAATCAGTTGCAATGTAACTACATTGTTCTTCATGTTCTTGTCTATATTTCAAGACTTCCTTCCTCTTTGACTCTGCATGTTCCAAAATACGCCTGTCCTTATATTCCGGAACAACCAATTGCCATCGATGAACATCCCTAACACCTAGACCTTTTAATACTTTTTCATACTCGGGACTTATAAACTTCGCAATATCTTTTGTCATTTTATTACGCATATGTTTATACAGATCATCATCCGTATATTCCTTTTCTGGGCAATAGCATTGATACACTGTTCCGTTCTTCGTAAAACCTTCAATTCCACCGTCTCCTTTATAAGCAGCCGGTATCTCCTGGTATCCTTCTTCCTGATATTTCATTCTATAACAGGAATTGCAAAGCTTCTCCCATTCTTCACCTGTTAAATATTGTTGTATAAAATCAAGCATTTTGAACCTCTTCTGTGGATTAACTGATTCATATTTAGTCTCTCTTAAAAATATCTCTGGTATAAACCTTCTCCTTCACATCATCCAGACACTCATCATATCTGTTCGCAATAATTGAATCACTCTTCGCTTTAAATTCTTCCAAATTATTCACTACTTCAGATCCAAAGAAAGTAGTTCCGTTCTCCAATGTTGGCTCATAAATAATTACAGAAGCACCTTTCGCTTTAATTCTCTTCATTGTCAATCGGTACACTCCAATTGTTACCAGATGTTCCATAGCCAGATCATAAGTGTTTTCATTCATCATAATTGTAGTATCCGGCTTTCTGTAATACACGGTCTGCAATAAAATCTTTTCTTGTTCTGTTGGACTCTACAATGGCTTCAATTAAATTCTCCGGCACATCCTGGTAGTTTGCCAAAAGCTGTTTTGTATCTTTTGACAAGCAGTAACCACCATATCCAAAGGATGGATTATTATAATGAGAACCGATACGTAGATCTAAGCATACTCCGTCAATAATCTGCTGTGTGTTCAATCCTTTAAGTATCCAGCTCACTAAAATAGGATACACGAAGAGCCAGGTATGTATTAGCAAATAGTTTTACCGCTTCTGCCTCTGTGAATCCCATGATCAAAATCTCTTTCTTGATTGCACCTCCCTGAAGAAGTGCTGCAAACTGTTTCGCAGCTTTTACCAGACGTTCATCTTTCAGATCTGTTCCAACAACAATACGACTTGGATAAAGATTGTCATATAATGCCTTTGATTCTCTTAAAAATTTTGGATTAAATATAATTGTTCTTGCTTCCTGTTTTTTTACGAATTTAATGGTGTCTGATACCTTATAAACTCTAATATATAAAAAAGTGGATAATACATCTTAAAAATCGTTTTTACAATATCTCAGATCTATCATTCACTTCTTTAAACACAAACCACCACTTGAAGTGATGATTTGTGTTTAACTTATTCTAATTACTGATCCATTTTATAAATTCTTCTGAAAATCTTCATTTGGATTTTCTTTTTTTTATCGCATTTTTTGTGTACCTGACACCACTGTGGTCAACTTAAGAATTTTAGAAAAATTTTAGAATTCCTTCAGCCCTGATTTCATGGGCATTTGAAGGAATTCTTTTCTTTTTTTACAAAAAAGTACTTGACAAAACCTCCTAAAAGTGAGGTCGCTTCGCGACCTATTAATTAAGGAATTGTTCGTCTCGCCATGAACCTTAATTACACTTTAGGAGGTATATCATATGAATCGAATTGACATCTGCAAAAATATCATCCAATCCATTAAGGATTATATCACAACCCCAGAAAAACTGGAACCACATCGTGTAAAAAATCATTTTGTTCGCAAACGAAAACTTTCTCTTTTTCAGGTAATTATGTATCTGCTTTATACTTCAAAAGCCTCCATGTTTCAAAATCTTTCCCGTATTCGGGAAGATCTTGAATGCCTTGATTTCCCTG
>ERZ791885.838-NODE-838-length-24733-cov-6.394886_pt1 | contig 24733 bp, 14 predicted proteins | sample MGYA00510159_ERZ791885 | MGnify/ENA primary metagenome ERZ791885 (study PRJEB30046, sample SAMN00792054) | human gut metagenome | study: EMG produced TPA metagenomics assembly of the A metagenome-wide association study of gut microbiota in type 2... | reverse complement strand
GTACTGCAATGCAATGCGGGAGAGTAGGTAGCCGCCTCCTTTTATCAAGAGCCTCGATTACGAAAGTAGTCGGGGCTTTTCTGTTTTCATGCAGTTTTGCTTTCTAACGCCGCTTTTCCCACAGATAGATGGGCGCAGCTCCTTTTACCTTTTTACCTTTTTACTCTTTTACCTTTATATGTATTCTCATAGTCTACACTATCATTTTCTCTCAAAAATGATGGTGAATCTTTTTGAGTGATGTTTATGTATAAAATGTTAACGGATTGTGGGTTTTTGTTTATAAAATCAGAAAAATTACGTACTAAAATGTTTCTTAGCGCAAAAAAAGTTTCGAAAATTCCCCCCCCATTCATTTTTTTTTCTTACTTTTGCCCCCAGAAAATGCAAACTATCATGTAAACGGTTAATTTATATAATTACCTATTTATATAGTAAGAACGAAAAAAATAGAATAAACTAAACTCTTTTAATAGATGGTGAAACGATTGATTTTAGCTACAGTGTTACTCTTATTTGTATCGCTAGCTAATTATGCGCAAAACACGGGAGTCAAGTCCAACCTCTTATATTGGGCTACAACAACTCCTAATCTCGGTGTCGAGACTGCCTTAGGCAAGAAGCATACCGCTCAGGTATTCTTTGGCTTCAATCCTTGGAAACAGTCCGGTGGCGACCAGTCAAGCCTTCGTCATTGGCTTTTGCAACCAGAATACCGTTACTGGTTCTGTCAGAGCTTCAATGGCTGGTTCTTGGGTGTTCATGCCATGGGCGGACAGTTTAATGCAGGAGGAGTGAAGTTACCCCTTGGCATTTTCAAATCACTACGCGACCATCGCTATGAAGGATGGTATGTAGGTGGTGGTGTGACCGCTGGTTATCAATGGCCTCTTTCCAAGCACTGGAACCTGGAAACCTCTGTAGGTTTCGGATATGATTATATCCAGTACGACAAGTTCAAGTGCGGTGCCTGTGGCGAGAAGGAGAAGTCATCTCATGACAACTACGTGGGTCCTACCAAGGCAGCCATTTCTCTTATTTATATGTTGTAACTCATTAAACATAATCTATGAGTATGAAAGATTTTAAGAACTACATATTATTATTCAGCTCTCTTTTGATGGCTATGCCTCTTGCAGCCCAGGATTGCAAGAGGCTCAAGTTGGCTGCCGATAAGATTCAGGTATCTAATGTACAGATGTCTCATCACAATGACCTGGTTACGGTTGCGATGGATCTGAATCTCGATTCCCTGGATCTCCCTACCAACAACCAGCTTGTCTATACTCCGATGATCAAGCATAAGGGTGAGCTGCTCAAGATGCCGGAGATTGTTATCAACGGCAGAAGACAGCAGATTATGTATGACCGTGGAGTAGGGAAGAAACAGTTGCAGCTTTCACCTCAGGCTTTGGTGGTGAAGCGAGACAACAAGAAGCAGCAGACCGTGAAGTATCTTGCCTCCGTTCCTCTCTCTTCTAAGGAAAGAAACTACGATTTGGATATTCACGAAGACCTCTGCGGTTGTGGTGATCTGCAGGATGGCAATGATTTCACGGTTTCTCGCCGTCGCCAGCCGGTAGCTTCTTTCGTCCGTCCGGAGGTAGAGGCAATCAAGGTCCGTCATCTGGATAAGCGCGCTTATATCGATTTCCCGGTAGACCGTATAGAACTGCATCCTGATTACCGCCGTAATCCGGAACAGTTGGATAGCATCATCCGCACCATCAATGCATTGAAGGAAGACAGGAACCTCGAAGTGAGCGGCATCAACATTCATGGTTATGCATCACCTGAGAGTCCTTACACCCATAATGATTATCTGGCAAAGAACCGTGCCAAGACGCTGACCGAATATGTGCGCCGGATGGTGAAATTGCCAAACAACCTCTTCACGGTTTCTTCTACTCCAGAGGATTGGGATGGTCTGATAACTTATATTCAAGGTAGCAACCTGGAGCATAAGGATGCCATTCTGGCGATTATTGCCGATAAGAGTCTGAATCCGGATGCCCGCGAGTTGAAGATTAAGAAGCAGTATCCTTCAGAGTATCGCTTTATGCTCGACACCTGGTATCCTGCCCTCCGCCATTCCGACTACCACATTACTTATAAGGTGAAACCTTTCGATGTGGAAGAGGCAAAGGAGATTATCAAGACCAAGCCACAGCAGTTGAGCCAGGAGGAGATGTTCATGGTAGCCCAGACTTACGAGCCAGGCAGCAAGGAGTTTAATGAAGTGATGGAGATCGCCGTCCGCATGTTCCCAGAGAATGAGACAGCGAATCTGAATGCAGCCATAACCCGCTTGAATGCCGGTGATGCAGATAATGCGAAACAATATCTCGACAAGGCTGGAACCAGTGCCGATGCCCAGAATGCCCGAGGGGTCTATGAGATGCTGAAGGGCAACGAGAAGCAAGCTCGTTATTATCTGGAGCAGGCAGCCAAGGCAGGTGTTGCTTCTGCAAAAGAAAATTTACAGAATCTATAAAGTTATACATACTGTCTGTTTAGGACAATATAGCTATTCCTTAGAGCCAGGGTACTGCCCTGGCTTGGGACAGGCTCCTAAACCAGGCATATCTTTTCTAAGTACAAATATAGAAAGAAACTCAAATATAACGTATTAGATGATTTGTAAACCAAATATATTAAAACGTAATATAATTAGACTTTTAAGAACGTTTATAAGTAAAGAAATAATTATTAATAACAACTATAATAACTTACAAGATGAAGAAAACCTTATTATTTTCCGTTGCATTGGCGGGGCTGATGCTCGGTTCTTGTTCAAGTAGTGATGATCTGAATGGTGGTGGAAGTGCTCCTGTTAAGCAGGATGGTAATGGCTATGTAGCATTTACAATTAATTTGCCTACTCAGCCAAGTACACGTGCCGGTAGTTTTAACGACGATTTCAAGGATGGTATGGCTAATGAGTATGCAGTTAAGGATGCTACACTCCTTTTGTTCCAGGGTACAGCAGAATCAAGTGCTACTTTTGTGGGTGCTTACAAATTGAGTACCGAACCTTGGACCTCACCTGCTGGTGATCAAAACATCACAACCACTTCCAAGAAGATTGTGAAAAAAATTGATAAGTCAGGTACTGACATGAAAGCTCTTGTTGTATTGAACCGCAATGAAGTCTTCACAGTAAATGAAACTGCAAATTCCTTGAAATTTAAAGGCAGTAGTACTGATTTTGCTGGAACTTATGAAGAATTTGTTAAGTCGGCTAGTGCCACATCAGGTGAAAACTTGACAAAGACAGGTTTCTATATGGCAAATGCTCCTTTGTGTAGTAAAAAGGGTGATGATTCAGACCCTGCAACTGGTACAGTTTCAACTTTGACGGACTTAACTGGTAAAATCTATGATACAGAGGCTGAAGCATTAGCAGGTACGGCTGCTCAGGTTTATGTAGAACGTGCTGTAGCTAAGGTAACACTTAACAAGGGTACTGTAACTGAAACTACTACAAGTACATCTACATCTGTCCCATTTGAAGTATTAGGCTGGGCAATTGATAACTTTAACAAAACAACTTATTTGGTTCGTAACACAGAAGATTTTGACACATGGAAGAGTTTCTCTTCTAAAGGACTATCACCTTCTAAATATCGTTTTGTTGGTGGAGCTGCTGTAGCAACAGATTTGTATCGTACTTATTTCGCTAAGGATGTTAATTATGATACAGATTACTCTGCTGGTATTTTGGAACGTGCTACCAATTTCGTAAATACTTATGGTGATACAAATCCACAGTATTGCTTCGAAAACACTTTTGATGTATCTCACCAGAATGAGAATTTGACAACTCTTGTAACAATCAAGGCTCAGTTGAATAGTGGTGCTGATTTCTATGTTGTAGGAGGTGATCAGACCAAACTCTATACAAAAGCAGAGTTGGATAAACTGGTAAAAGAAAAGTTCTTGAATACTGAAGCTACATGGGTTACAGATAATGCTAAGGATAATAAAACAAAGATTGGTGAAGATGACCTTACTTTGGCTTATGATAAAGATGAAGCAGGTGTAATCCACTTGAAAGAAGTTACAGTAGATCCAGCTAAGTTAAAGACAACTCCTGCTCCATTACCTGCTACTTATGTTGCAGATGTAGAGGCAGCTGTTGGTTCTATGGTTTATTACAAGAATGGTGTTTCATATTATACAGTACGTATCAAGCACTTTGGTGACGACTTGACTCCTTGGAATAAGAATGAACTAGGTGTTAAAGCTGGTGAAGTTTACCCAGCAACAAATCAGGCAGAAAACTGGTTAGGTCGTTATGGCGTTCTCCGTAACAACTGGTATGATATCACCGTTCAGGGTGTTAAGGGATTAGGTTCTGCTACCGTTCCTGAGTTGACCGGTACTACCGATGATGAACTTGATTCTTACATTGCTGTTCAGATTAACGTCCTCTCTTGGGCTAAGCGTACACAGAATGCTACTTTGCACTAAGATGTAAATACATTTAAGATAAAATATAGAAAATAATAATTGATTAGCGATATGATAGCGCAGAAGATAAATAAATGGTTAAAGGGTGTCATGGCAGCTGCCATGACCCTGACCGTCGCGACCTCATGCCACGATATGTGGCACCAGGACTACAGCGATTGTCCTAATGGTGTATATGTGAAGTTTAAGTATGATTATAACCTCCAGCGTGCCGACATGTTCAACGACCATGTTGGACAGGTAACGCTGTATGTATTCGACGAAAGCGGAAACTATATAACCCAACAGACCGAGACGAATTCTGCGCTATCATCGCCTCTCAAAGACCCAAATTATGTGATGCACGTCGAGAACCTGCAACCAGGTAAATATCAGTTCATTGCCCTTGCCGGACAGAATGCTTACGCCGACCAGTTAACTTCAGGCCGTGCCAAGTTCGTTCGTACCGCTCCATCGGCTACAGGAGATAAGATGCAGACACTGGAAGTGAATCTCGACCATGAAAATAGGGGAGAGTATGATGAGGTTGTCAACAACAGCCTTCCTCTCGATACCCTCTGGCATGGTAAACTGCTGGAGGCAGTAGAGGTATCATCCTCAAAACCTTCTTATGCAACCATCCCTCTGGTGCGTGATACCAAGAAGATCAATGTGGCGCTTCGTGACCTTGACTCTCCACAGGATATGGATGTCAACGACTACACGATGACCATCGAAGACCATAATGCCCGCATCCTTTGGGATAACTCTCTCGATGAGAGCCGTAAACTCATTTATACCCCTCATGCCACATGGAATACGGTAGATGAGGACGAGCAGGGCAAGATAGCCCATGCTGACTTTATGACTTCCCGCATTCTGAAACACGAAGATTACAACCTGGATGGCCGACTCCTGATTAAGAGTAAGGAGACCGGAAATACGGTAGTCAATGTAGATCTACCAGACCTCTTGAGTCGTCTTCGCACCAGCGAGGAGTACAGTTACAGTGCACAGGAATTCCTAGACCGTGCCTACGATTACAAACTTCAGTTCTTTATCCAGGGTGGCAAGCTCAAGTATTGCTACATCACCATCAGCGTGAATGTGCTGAGTTGGAGCAAGCGCATCCAGTTCGAAGAACTCCATTAACATGTCCTACCCGGCTTTCAGTAAGCCGATATAAAAAGAAAGTGTATGTTTAAAATGAAAACTATAACCCTCTCATTGCTAGCCCTTTTGCTGGTTATGTCGTTCGCATCCTGTGCGAGTGACACTACTAGTGATTTGCCTCTGCCAAGCAAAGATATGAAGGCATATCTGCAGGTAAAGGTAACGGTGGAAGGTAGTGGAGATACACGAGCGAGTAGGGCAGCTACAGAACCTAAAGGAGGTGAAGAAGGAGATGGAAGAGAAAAAGGAATCAATAAAGAAAATGATGTCAATTCTCTTACCGTCTTACTATATAAATCTGGTAAAGATGACCTGTCGGAAGCTGATGCTATAATAGATTATGTATATACATTTACCAATTTAAAGAAGGAAAAAACTCCTACTTCCGGCAGCGATGCAACTTATACTACCGTTCCAAAAGAAATAGATGCTTCAATTGTCGGCAAGAATTATCATGTTATAGTGATAGCCAATGCAGACGATATGACTTCCAGATGTAAAGGAAAGAAGATAAGTGAAATCAGAGATTTGCAGATGTCGAAAGTGTGTACCCGAGATGCTGATATTACAAAGTTCTCAAACTTCATCATGTCATCAAAGAATGATGCTAAGATAGATTTCACCAAAGAAGGTTCAGAAACAGATCCTTATGTGGTAAATGTAGACATCGAGCGCCTGGCTGCCCGTATCGACATCATTCCAAATGCTACTTTTGATGGTACAAGTCAAGGTTATTATTATGATGTAAAAGATGGCGCAAATGTAATAGGCGGTTTTAAGCTTGAATCTGTTACTCCTAGCAAAGTCTTGACAAAGGGAGAATACCTGATTAAGCGAGTTTCTTCAGATGCAGCTGTATCTGCAGTTACTTATTTCGGATTGGAAGAAATGGATGCTACTACTAAGGCTTCTACTAATTATGTGGTTTGTCCTTGGACAAAGGATCGTACAGGTCTTACTCTCGCAAAAGCCGAAGGTCCTGCATCTCTATATAAAGTAAAGGAGACAACTTCTACCAGTACGGCTGTAGGAAAAGCATCTTACATCCTCGATTATGTGATGGAGAATACGACCACCGATAATGCCGTGGTTAATTCTACAGGCCTTATCTTTAAAGGCAAGTATTATGAAGAGACTGAATGGGATGCAACAAACCATCGTCCGATAGCAAGTGCAACAGGTACTGATAAGGAATATACCTACACCATTCGTCATAGTGACCCAAATGGTACTGGCCCTTCTACCGCCCAAATGTATTACGGTATCGTCCGCAATAACATCTATCAAATAAAGATAGAAGGAGTGGTGGGAAAGACTAAAGGTTTGAAGTTGACAATCCACGTGAGAAAATGGGCAACCTATACTCACGACGAGACAACAATGTAACAACAAAACAAACAGATAAACAGAAAGTATAGTTTGAAATTAAACTTTCAGAGAAAATGAAAACGATTAGAACGATACATACGGCATTGATTCTGATGGTGCTAGCCTTAATCTCGGCTTGCTCCACAGATAGTGCTGACTCTATACAGGGAGGCAGTGGAGGCGATAACCAAGGCGATAAGGTTACCGTCCACATGACTCTTTCTACGGCTTCTTCTGGAACCAGAGCTACGTTGTCATGGAATGATGGCGTAGATGCAGAAAACATGAAGAGCTGGGTAGTAGCCTTTATAAAAGACGGCAAGGTTGTTTCTTTTGCAGAGAATACGGATGTATCGGCTAATAATCGCATTAAAGATGAAGTCACAATCAAGGATCTTCCTAAAGGAGAAGCTACCTATCAGGTTTATTCCTTCGCCAATCTTACTTCCACCGAGCTAGGCATCTCTAAAGGTGCCGAAGTTGATTTCGACAACAAGAAGTGGAAGATGAATGGTAATGGATTCCCTGTGAATGCCACAGACTGTAAAGGTATTCCTATGAGCAATAAGCAGGAAGTAACGATAGATGCTTCCGGTAAACCTGATAAAACTGAGCTTTGGGTAGTAAGAATGCTGGCAAAGGTTACACTTCGATTTAAGAATCCAAGTACTACTCCTTTGGTAATCAAGGATATTACAATCAGCGATATAACTTCAAATCCTTCTGCTACTGCCAATACAGATGGTAACATCATGTTGCTGCCAAAGCATACTGACACATCAACTGGTCCAGATCTGGATGAGGTTGCATGTACTCCGAATCTGGTAGGGCAGGCTGCAACGCAGAATTATACTTATAACTTGTCTTCTGCGGTGACGATACCTGCAGGAACTTCTGATTATAAAGAGGTTTCATTCTATGTAAATGAAAGCGCAGCGGGCAATACTTCCAAGTATTTCATCATCAACCTGAATACTTCAGCAGGAGTCAAGCGTTACGCCCTGTTCCAGGATTGGAAAACGATAGCTCGTAACGACCATCACATTCTGCCAATCTCATTAGATGATTACAAGTTGAAGTTTGATGTTCAGTCCTTCACTGCCATCGGTCTCTATCCATCCATAACAGATAACGGAACCACTCTTTCCTATACCTGTTATTATCCGGAAGAGGAATTCCATATCCAGCCAAAGGTAGTAAAGGCAAGTGATGACACAGAGGTAACTGGTATCGATAATACCCAAGTAAAATGGGAGTTAATCAAAGAAGATGGTATGGCTGATGCCACTGCTGCCGAAACGAATGCCAAGCTGGTTTTTAAAACCCTTCCAAAATGGGATGCAATTACCGGCTATTTCGAAGGAACCTTTAATGATGATGCTGCCGATAAGCAGCAGGCACTCTATAAGGTTACAGTCCCAGTACCGGGCAAAACAGAAAAGTATCTTATATACAAGATACTTTTCACCAAGGATCTAAGCAGTTATGCTGCTCGTAAACATTATACACGTAAATACTATCGCTATGAATAAGATTAAAAACATATATCGTACTCTCATCCTCCTCCTTTCATTGGTTTTAATGCCAGTGAAAGGATTGGCTAGTGATGGATACTTTGTTGCTAGTAATACTGAATTAAAGATGGATTTTAGTGAATATGCTCTTAATAAGTATACTGTATGCGCTTTCTATTTCGAAAAAGATGGTGCTAAACTAAGTACTGCTTCTTGGACAATAAAAGGTGTGTATTCGAAAACATTGACTACATCTGAAGATTGGAAACAGCAATGGAGAGATAATGAATATGTTTATATTAGGAAAAAGAGTGATATGAATCAAGCACATTTTCAATTTGCTGTAGAAAGTTTTGAGTCAAGTATTCATAATTCGAAATTGGTCCTCCTCCTTTCTAACGATGCCAATCTCTTAACCGAAAAAGAGAATCTTGCAGGTGTCAAAAAGATGGAATTCGATATATATACAGAAGATGGTTTGAAGTCTTCTGCGGTTAAATATGGCAGTAACTCACCAACTTTTTCGACAGCAGAAAGTACTTCTATAATCCCAACAGCTGCGACCTCAACCAATGTAACTTTGCCTGATTTCAATGCAAAATATTTGCGTTGGCAGTTGTTTGATTCAGAGGTTGCTACAACTCCTATTACTACCATAACAGATATATTGAGTAATTCTTCATCAGCAGCTAAAGGCTCTGATTTGATTTACTATCATGATACTAAGGTTGCTGATGATGCAGCCCGTACTGTATCTTTTGATTTCTCAAAACTTGCAACAGGCGCAAATGTAGAGAATTATGTCTTGAAGTGTACCTGGGCAAATAATGGCGATGATGATGCTAAGGTGGTAACATATAATGGAAGCACTTATATTCTTCAAGAGCCAACTCTTAATGGAGAATATTCCTTTAAGTTTGTAAAGCAGGAAACACTTGATGCGCTTCCTTTGGAGCTTTCTGCCGACAATGGAGCTGCAGCAGCAAGTCATGATGTAGATGCGATATATAAAGACAATAAACTTGAGGTAAGTCTGAAAGATGTAGTTCCTGAGATTCTTTCTGATTTCGGCGTTGCTGATAAGAAAGATGTCAGCGACTTCTATATGCGTTGGGTATTGGCTGACAAGGATGGCAAAATCATTAGCGCTAATTCTAATAATAGCGCTTTGGCTTTGCGCAAAACTTCTGATGGTGCGGGGTATTACACCTTGTTATCGACTGAAGGTTCTTCTTTGTTACCTAATGGATTGAATGTAACTTTCGAGTTGCCTTCCGGTTCTTCATGGTCTTCTGATATGAAGGTATATTGTTTGTTGAGCAATGACCTTACAGGATATGAGGCTCAATATGGGGTTATTACAAAAGAACCATCTGCTTTCAAGAGCAAGATAAATGTAAAGCTCTATTCTCCAGATAATCTTCCATTTAAGCATTACGAAGGTATCGCCAATAAGAAGGGGGATTGGGATATGGTGAATGGCCATACCTATCAGAAGACCCATGAATGGGAGTATTATTACTATGTTGATGGAACTGAAGACAAACAGCAGATTCTCTTATCCCTGCCTTTCCAGTGGTATGAAGCTTCTGGTAATAACCTAGAACCTCGTGGCTATTTCCGTTGGTATGATTATAATACTGATCAAGAATCAGATCATCTAATAGTTTGTGGTGATGAGACACAAACTAAATTATTCAAGAAGGGAAATTGGGGATTATTCGCCAATAATATCGGTGCAAGTCCTACTAGCAAACTGATAGGTGTTAATTATAGTACTTCCCATGTTAACGCTTCATGGAAAGGGGAGACTATTGCCTGTGATGTAAGTAGATATGTTGACGGAATGGATGAGTCAAGGACTTATCTGCTCCATGAACCAACTTTGTCTATTCGTTACATCTTCCATATTCTGCCCAAAAAGAAGATTGCTGATGATATCATGGCTGCATTATGTAATCATGATGATGGTGCCTATACTTATGAAGATAATAAGAAGGTTACATTTGGTTATAAGGATGAAAACTCAGAAACAACATTGCGTTTGCAATTGAATAATATTTCTCGATACTCATTTTATCCGATGACACCTGATGGCTTGAAAAAAGTTGTATATAATAATGATATAACTGAAGCTGATTTTGATAAGTCAAAATATGTATCTGTTCCCCAGTACGGAGGTTCTATTGTATGGCGTATTTATGATGTTTCTAAATCAAAATATTGCGAGTTATCTGGGGATGGTCGCTTTCTTGATTTAAGTGAAAAAAAATTGAATGATGCTACATGGTATAATTTAGAAGGCTCGGCTATTGATGATAAAGATAAGCCGGTTATAGATAAAGGTATTCCTGTATTTGTTGTAACTTATTTGAAAGCTTCAGATACACAGATGTGTCCTGTAGCTAACTTTGATGTTCGTTTTATGGATTTCCATCCAATGACGCATGATCAGATAACTGCTGCAGGCTATAATAACAGAACCATATCATATCTTGATGAGCATTATCAAATGGCAACCAAACCTATATCATTTGATGATGATGATGTTGAGCAAACGGTGGCAGCCCCAACAACTCCAGATGACAACCAAGATCGATTGCCATCAAGATGGGATCGCCGTGCCTATAGCTTCGTATATCGTGATTTGATAGACTATGATGCTGGTCTTAGTGGTTATAGTGGTATTGGACATTCCCCACTTCATGGAGATTATGGACTTTATAAAACTGCTAATATTTCTGGTATTTCTGGAAATGGTTATGGTGGTACGGATAATTATGTTTGGTGGACAGATCAAACCTTGCATGATCGCACGTACGAAATGACGAATGGGTCTCAGTATGGTCATTTCCTTTATGTGGATGCTTCTGATGAGAGTCGTCAGATTGCCGCTGCTGATTTCAAGGCAGATCTTTGTACGGGTATGCAGATGGCCTTTTCTGCTAATGTTGCAGATATGACTAATGGCTCGGGGGTACTTCCACAGGTTATGTTTAAACTCTATGGTATGAATTATGATGCAGATGGTAATATAAAAAGCCAGAAGCTTCTTCATTCTTTCTCTTCGGGTGATTTTAAAACCAATGTTGAGAATCCTGTTAAAGCTAAATGGTATCAGGTTTATGGTAAATTTGTCCTCCAGAAGGAATCTGGTGTAGAGAATTATACTGATTTTAGAGTAGTAATTGATAACTATTGTAAAAATACTGAAGGTGCTGACTATGCCGTAGATGATATCCGTATATATATCGAACCAGCCAAGCTGCAGGTGCTCCAGGAGAAGCCGGCATGTGGCGGTGCTACAACTGGAACCATCAAGCTGAAGATACGTGCTATCCACGAGACATTGAATGCAATTTTGGGTCATCAAGATACCAAGATTTATTTCCGTATTGTGGACGAAGATGGTAATCCTGTTACTGGTGATGGACTTTATTCATATACCTTAAAGAATTTAACGGATGGAACAACGAAGAATGTTGATGGTACAGAATATGGTACTGTAGACGTATACGATTCAGAGGAAATCTGTAAGAACTTTGAGATCGATGGTACTAATATGATAGAAGTAGACAGTGAAGGTGAAACCTATATTGTGATCAGCAATAAAGACTATTCTTTGACTACTGGTAAGAAGTATTATGTATCTGTATCTACAGAGGATCCTGCCAAGGGAAATGCTAATTGGGGCACACCTGCTGAGGTCTGCTCGTTGTACAGTAACTGGTTCGAAATGGTTAGCCAGCATCCAATCATTACTGATACTGATGGTAACGTCATTACGGATTATAAGATTCCTTGCGGTGAAACAGGCAGCTATTCTGTTACAATCAAGGGACAGTTGATAACAACAGACCCTAATACAGGTGGTAAGATAACATTGAATAATGTTAAGTTCTTCTGGTATGTTGATAATCCTGCAGTAGCTACCAACAAACTGAACGAAACTGCAAGCAATGATATCACTATCAGCATGGATAAGCTTCCTTTGGGTACGACTCATAATATATATATGCTGCCTGAAGGAACTCAGAATTCAGATGGCTATATTCCATATACAATCAATGGTAAGACCTATCTGTTGTGTCCTAGTGCCATACCAGTATCATTGCGTGTAATGAAGGACGGACCACAGCTTAACTTCGGTTTCAACGATGTGGGTTATCCATTCAAAGACGGCAGTTATGAGGCATCGCTTCGTATCGGTTTGCCACAGCTGGAGAAGTTGAAGGTTTCTAAGGGATATTTGAAGGTACCTCTTCATAGTGCTACGATGAGAGATGGATCAGCTATTACTAAGCCACTTACTTTCATTGATGATAGTAAAACTCCTGCTGGTCCTTCGACATCGGTGTATGTTGCATCTACGAACGATCCTTTATGGGAAAAGATGTTGAATACTCTGGTTGCAACATTGGAGAATGATGAGTTGGCGGTTATTGATCCAAAAGTTCAGTCTACCCTCGATCTCAAATTCTTAGATGATGCCGTAAAGAACTTCCATGAGGGATACTACTATGTTCTCCGATTCGCTTACGAGCAGAAAACTGCTACAACTGGTTCAAGTAACTGCCCTGGTGAGTCTTATCTCAAAGTGAAGATAGTACCGGAGTTCATTACCTGGACTCCTACTGCGGATGGTGGTATGAATGCCAACTGGAATAATGATAATAACTGGCATCGCTCATCATCTACAGAATTGTATGATAATGAGTATACAAATTATCAGGCTTATGGTAGTACAACCGGTATTACACCAAAGGTAAATATTCCTACGCTGAACAGCTATGTGCCAATGAAGTTTACCAAGGTAACAATTGACAACTTGATAGGTTTGCCATTCCCTGACCTCGGTAACATCGTTTACCGTAGCACCAATGCCATCGCTACCCAGCTGACCAATGGCAAGGGTAATGAGGCTACGAAGTATATCCAATACGACATCATGGCTTACTGGGATGAGTCAGATACAGAAAAGGGATTGGAAGCAGGTAATCTGAAGTGTGAGAAGTTCTATGGCAATACCTGCCATCAGATTTACTTCAAGCCTCAGGGCGAGCTTCGTGACCAGTGCTATCTCGTATATGACAAGGCTTGGGTAGAGAAGGAGCTGGTGCCTAACAAGTGGTATACCATGGCTTCGCCTCTGCAGTATATCTACGCAGGTGATATGTATGTGCCAGCAAGTAATGGACGACAGGAAACCAAGGCATTTACGGATATCAAGTTTGATGATAAGGCTGCTGATGGAAAAGCTGATGTGTATAGCCGAAGTAAGTATCCGGTTTATCAGAGAGCTTGGATGAAGAGTGGAGTAGAGGAGATCACACCTAATGGTAATTATTCCGCTTCTCATTATCCTACTGGTGCTGTTACTGGAAATGTTGATATGAATCTCGGTTACTGGAGCCACGTATATAATAAGGTGGATGAGAGCTATGCCGCAGATGGAACATTCGGTGGCTTCTCTATTAAGGCGGGTAATGCGCTCTTGCCGAAGAGACCAACAGATGGTACTACATTGCCAAATGCGATACTCCGTTTGCCAAAGGAAGATACTAACTATCAGTATTTCGATTATGATGGAACAACGACTTCTGGCAGTAAGAATGGAAATGGAAATGTAACCAAGCCGGATGTATCTGCTATAGTTTCTTCAGATAAGAATAGCACTGGCCATGGCAAGCTCCTCGTTGCTTTCAACAACGATGAGAAGCATCTCGCAGAGAAGACTCAGAGTTTAGGAACTGATAACAACAGCGGTTTCTATCTTGTGGCCAATCCATATACCTGCTCTATCTCGATGGCTAAGTTCTTCGAGGCCAATACAGGTTTGCAGAACGCTATTTGGATTGTAGAGAATGGCGAAGTGAAGGCGATTTCAAATACAGAATTGGATATGAAGAACTACGCTATCCAGCCTACCCAGTCGTTCTTTGTTAAGAAGAATGTTGGCGCTGCTATTAGAGAAGTAAGATTCACTTCTACGATGTGTGTTGACCGCACCATTACTCCTGGCCTGCAGATGGCATCTGACTATGTAAAGAGCATTGAAGCAACGACAGAGAATTCAAACGGCCAGACTTCTAGGGCACGCATCGCCTTGCGTCCGGAGGCTTCTGCCGACTATGATGACCAGGAGGATGTGGATCTCTTGTATGATCAGAACCTCAAGGATATTCCGCAGGTTTATACCGTTGCCGGCAATGAGGCGGTGGCTGTGAATGCGGTTCCTGAGTTGTCATGGATTCCACTCGGTATCGTGAGCCAGCAGGCTGAAGAAGTTTCACTTACCCTGAAGGGTGTGAACAAGCTCGATACTCCGGTTTATCTCTACGATGCTGCATCGGCAAACTTTACCGAACTTCATGATGGCGAGGCTGTGAAGGTGAAGGCGGGTGACCACGGAAGATACTTCCTCACCCAGACCCGTACATCAACCGGCATCGACCGCATGGAGGCTGAAGAGCAGAGCGCACCGGTAAAGGTTTACTCACCTGCTGCAGGCATGATCGTTGTTTCTGCCTTGGGTGGTGAGAAGCTCGACAGGGTTCAGGTATTTACATTGGATGGCAAGATGGTTCACAGTTATCAGTTGCCTGACAAGCAGAGAATGATTCTGCGAGTTCCATCCGGAGTTTACATTGTGAAGGCATCTACCCAGTCCTGTGCTCAGACTAAGGGTCAGAAGATTGCCGTAAGATAGTATATTCTAGTTTTTTAATATCAATAGGGAATTATAAAGAACCCAAAAGGGGGAGCCAAAGCGTTGGCTTTCCCCTTTTTTAGCTTTATACTTTACTTGCGAAACTTTACAAGGGAATTTCGCAAGTGGTTCAGTCACTCATTCATAATAAACAGCGGTTTTCTCCGTTTTTATTTATTATGAAGAAAGTAAGTTATCTTATATATTTATGGCTGGTTTGCTGCCTGGGACTGCAAGCACAGAACCGCCGCGAAATGGGAGGCATCTATTATGCTTACCCTGTAACGGATGATGCCGGAACCGATGCTTCGGCTGTGAAGGCGCCTGCCGGTTTCTCACCTTATTATATCAGTCATTACGGGCGCCATGGCTCGCGATGGATGTCGAGGGATGAACGCTATCTCTGGATAGAAAAGCAGTTTGCTGATGAAGGCAATCTTACTCCGCTCGGACTTCAGATTAAGAGTATCGTGAAGCGGATATGTGAGAATGCAAAGGGGAACGGCGGCAAGCTGACCCGACTGGGTGAACTGCAGCATCAGACCATTGCCCGACGCATGTATGCCCATTATCCACAGATCTTTGCTGCCGGACACCAGGTAAAGGCACGCTCCAGCGTTTCCGACCGCTGTGCCAAGAGTATGCTCGCCTTTACTTCGCAGCTGCGGAATCTACAGCCCCAGCTGCATCTGGATGTGAAGACCGATTCTGCTGATATGGCTTGGATAGCCTACGAATCTCCCGAACTGAAGGCGCTGAAGAAACGCACCAGGGTGAAGGCTCAGGTTTCACCACACCGCTTCCTGCAACAGCTATTCAAGAACACCGCAAAGATAGATGAACCCCTGAAACTGATGACCGAAATGTATGGACTCACCTCCTCCCTGCAGGATGTGGGCCTGAACTTTCCTGCCTATCCGCAGGAGATGGAAGACAGCCTGAATGCACTCTTTACCGATGCCGAATTCCGTGCCATCTATGAAGCCAACAATCTCCGCATGAACATCACCAACGGCAGTATGACTGCCAATGAAGAGATTCCGGCACGAAGCGCCATCTCGCTCTGGCAGAACATCGAAACCGAAGCCGATGCCGCCTTGCGCTCTTCCCTGTCATCAGCCACCCTCCGTTTCGGTCATGATACAGCCCTCTACCGGCTCCTGTCTCTTCTTTTTGATGCCACCTTGCCTCCTGCCGGTGCCCGTGAAGACGCCGACCAGGTGGTGCTCGGCGCAGAGACAGACAGGATGGACCGCGTGGTTCCGATGGGTGCCAACCTGCAGATGATATTCTACAAGAACCGGAAGGATAGCGTGGTGATGAAGTTCATGCTGAACGAAAGAGACATCATGCTTTCGCCTGTAGGTCAGGTGATTTACGGCACTCATTATTATTCCTGGAAAGAATGGAAGCAGGAGATGCACCAGCGTATCCACCAGCTGGAACATGTGCGCCAGCTCTATGCCATCCAAACGATGGGAGGAGCGGGACAGGCAATTCCTGCCGTACTGGTTCCGAACGGCCAGAACTTCTGGACTCCCCAAACCCGGGATACCGAGCAGCCTTGTGTGGCTCCTTATAATGATAAGGATACGCAGTTGCAGGGATTCCGGTGTAGCCATTGGCCGGGAGGTGGCGAGAAACGGGATTACGGCTCTTTCACCCTAGCTGCCTTGGGAGGCAAACTCCGTCTGCAGCCCGCTCAGCGTGCCACCGCTTTCAGCCATCAGGACGAGGTATCGCATCCCCATTACTATGGTGTCCAGCTGAAGGATGAGCATCTGAAGGCAGAGATGACTGCCCTGAGCCATACCTCCATACTCCGTGTTACGCCCGATAAGGACGAACTGGTTCATCTCGTTATCCAGCCCAATAATGATGACGGACAGGGAACCATCGAGATTGATACCGTGAACCATGTGGTTTATGCCTATAATCCGGCGCCTCATGTATATCAGGGATGGGGGAAACCGGATGATTTCGGGGGACATTTCGTGCTGGCTTATGATAAAGATGAGCTGGTTGACTATGGTGTCTTCGATGAAGCACAGGCGGAAAGAAAGGGACTGATGGTGACCTGCAAGCCAGGCATCGGAGTCTGGCTCACCTTCAGGGGAAAAACAGGAAAGACGATGGAATGGATGTCGGCTACCTCCTTTACTTCGCGCAATCAGGCGGTAACCAATCTCAATGCCGAAAACTATATGTATGGCGGTCTGGACTTCAACAGTATGATGGAGTATGCTGCCAACCTGTGGTGCGAACGTCTGCATACCATCGATGTGGAGAGCCAGGACACGGCGAAGGTGAACCGCTTTTATACCGCCCTGTACCGCAGTTCGTTTCTTCCCCATGAGTTGAGTGATGTCGGCGAACTGCAATATGGTGACTTTGCGATGTGGGATACCTACCGCGCGCAGTTGCCTCTTTATCATCTTCTTACGCCGATGCTGTCGGGAGAGATGATGCAATCTCTGGTAAAGATGTATCAGGATGGTGTCTGGATGCCTGTCTTTCCAACTGCCAACTGCGGGCAGAGGGAGATGCTGGGCGATGATGCCAGTATCGCGCTTGCCGATGCCTATGTCAAGGGCATCCGCAACTTTGATGCCGTAAAGGCTTACGAGGGAATGCGCATGAATGCCTTCTCTACTCCTTATCTTGCCAAGGATTACCGTTCCGGAAAGGGCCGCCGCTCCATCACTTCCTATATGACGAATGGTTATCTTCCGGTAGAGGAGGGGGCCGGTTCTGCTACCGCTTCCACCTCGCGCACCTTGGAGTATGCATACGATGACTTTGCCGTGGCGCAGATGGCAAAGCTGCTGCTTGATTCCTGCAAGGATGCTACGCTCCGCCAGCAATATCAGGATGATTATCAGATACTGATGCGCCGTTCTGAGAATTGGCGCAACGTGATCAACCCGCTTTCTGGCTGGGCTGACGGAAGATATGAGAATGGAAAATGGGCGGAAGATAAAGATCTGTTTTCAGGTAAGAGTAATATCCTGGGAGGTTCTGCCTGTCAGGATACCTGGTCGGTTCCGCAGAATATCGCCGGTCTGTTTGAGGTGATTCATGACAGCAAGCCGATGGACAAGAAGGAGAAACTGATTGATAAAGAGGAGAAGAAGGAGAGAAAGGCGCATCCTCAAGTGGAGGTGCTGATGAGCAACGGTAAGGTGATTTCCCGATTAGACAGGATGTTTGATAGGGGATGGTATCAGCACAGTTATTCGCCTTGCCATCATCTGGCATATCTCTATACGGCAGCCGGTGCGCCGGAGAAGACGCAGGAAAGGGTGCATCAGATACTGGAAAATGACAGTTTTTCGGGTGAAGATGCAACAGGACAGCGTTCTGCCTGGCATATTTTCTCATCTTTAGGCTTCTATCCGGTATGTCCAGGCACACCTTTTTACTATATTGGTACGCCTTCTTTCGAGAAAGTTACGCTGAATCTGGAGAACGGAAAGCGCTTCGAAATCTCTGCACCAGCCAGTATATCAGGTAGTTATCGTGTAAAGTCATTAACTCTCAATGGCAAGCCGCTGCATGATTTCCGCCTTTCTCATCAGCAGATTTTGAATGGAGGAAAAATATTTTTTTCTCTATTTTAATGCCACTATTGCCACGCTTACGGTTAACCTATTGGTATATAATGATTTACGCGTGGCAATAACCACTGTTTTTATTGCCACCTAATGCCACCTATTGCCACGCCCTAGCAAGCAGCGCGCTGAAGCAGAACAATTCTGCCCACGCCCATGGATACTCATACCCACGTACACGGGTTTCCATACCCACGTACACGGGTACGGATGCCCATAGTCTTGGGTAACCGTGTCCAAAGCCTTGGGTAAAGATGCCCCACGTAGTTGGGCAAAGATGCCCAAAGGCTTGGGCAACTGTGGACAAAGCGAGATGTTACTTTTCCTGTGTGGTCCGTTAGGCGTGCGTGTATTTAACCGATTGGTTTAATTTGTGATATTTTGAGAAAATATTCTTGTTTAAATAGAAGAGTTTCGGAGAAAAATAGTATCTTTGCAGCGGCTAGAAGTTGGAAAAGTGGCAGAAAATGCCCTAAAAAGGGTTGGAAAAGCTCCATTTCTAGTCTAAAATAGGTTGGAAAAGTTCCGTAAAACCTATAAAATATGGTTGAAAAAAGTAATATAGACATGCTTAACAGGAAGATATACAATTATTTACGCAATTTCTTCGAAACAGAAAAAAAAGCTCTTCTCGTTTCTGGTGCTCGCCAGGTGGGTAAGACTTTTGCAATCCGAAAAGTTGGAGAGGAATGCTTTGCAGATGTAGTGGAGTTCAATTTCCTCAATAATCCTAAGTATAGGGAGGCTTTTAAGTCTCCTTCTGATGCTAAGGAAATCCTCCTGCGCCTTTCTGCGTTGGCAGAGAAAAAACTTATTCCAGGCACAACTCTAATTTTCTTTGATGAGGTGCAGGAATGTCCGGAGATGGTCACTGCCATCAAATTCCTGGTAGAAGAAGGTAGCTATCGCTATGTAATGAGTGGATCGTTGCTAGGGGTAGAGTTAAAGGACATCCGTAGCGTACCTGTTGGCTATATGGCAGAGAAAGAGATGTTTCCTCTCGATTTTGAGGAATTTGCAGAGGCAGTAGGTATGAGTACTGGAGTAATGGCTTATGTCAAGGAGTGCTATGAGCAATGCAAGATGGTGGACGAGGTTGTGCATAATAAGCTGAATGATCTCATTCATCTTTATCTTATTGTAGGAGGAATGCCTGAGGCTGTCCAAAAGTATATTAATACGAATAATTTACAGATAGTGCGTGAGGCACAACGAGAAATCATGCACCTCTACGGAAAGGATATAGCCAAGTATGACCCGAAGAACAAGCTGTATATCAAAGATATATTCGACTTGATACCTTCAGAACTGAATGCCAAGAACAAGCGTTTTATTTTGAAGGCATTAAATGAAAAGGCAAAGTTTGAGCGTTACAGAAATTCTTTCTTATGGCTAGCCGATGCAGGTGTGGCACTCCCTACTTATAATGTAGAAGAACCTCGCTTGCCTTTAAAACTTGGTGAGCAGCGCAATTTGTTTAAGTTGTTCATGAGCGATGTAGGGTTGTTGGCAAGCCAGTATGCTGCCAATATAGCGATAGACTTACTTACGGGTAAGACAGAAATCAACAATGGAGCCATTTATGAGAATTTTGCTGCGCAAGAATTACGTGCCCATGGTTATAATCTTTATTATTTCAATAACAAGAAGCAGGGTGAGCTGGACTTTGTGATAGAAGATAGAGGTAAGGTCTTGCCGATAGAAATCAAGTCGGGCAAGGATTATAAACGTCATAATGCACTCTCTAATGTGATGAACAATGAGGAGTACGCTATTCCTCGTGCCATAGTTTTCTCTAATGGCAATGTTCAGGTTGTAGACAAGATTCTCTATTACCCTATCTATATGTTGATGTATCTTCAACCCGAAATGATAAAGAAACCTATATTCAGATTTGATCCAATATAGGCTTTTAAAACGTAAGGTAAACAAAATCTTTTTTGTACTTTTGCATCCGGAATAAATAATCATAGTAAGAGAGAATTAATCAATGGAACAAAACAACAAGAACCAAATGAATCAAACTGCAGGGACTCAGGCTCTCAGCCCGTCTCAGCAGCAGTACAAACCACACCCGCTCGTATCAGTACTCCCACTGGCTGTACTTATCGCTCTTATCGTCCTGGTTGTCAAGCTCTTCCCAGATGATGCCCTGGCTGGTGCATCACAGGTTGCCCTCATGATAGCTACAGCCGTATGCGTAGCACTCAGTATGACCATCTATAAGATGAAATGGAATATCTTCGAGGAGATGATCAAAAAGACTGTGGGCGATGCGGGAGTGTCTATCCTGATTCTGCTGCTCATCGGTATGATGTCAGCCACCTGGATGATCAGTGGCGTTGTACCCACATTAATCTATTATGGTGTACAGATTATGTCGCCTACCTTTTTCCTTCCCTGCGCATGCATCATCTCCAGCATCATCTCGGTGATGACAGGAACCTCATGGACCACCATTGCCACCATCGGTATTGCCCTGATGGGAATAGGTGATGCCCTGGGCATACCGGCACCTTATACGGCAGGAGCGATTATCTCGGGTGCTTATTTCGGTGACAAGCTCTCGCCTATGAGCGATACTACCGTGCTGGCTTCGAGCATAGCCGGAGCTGATCTCTTCTCACATATCCGCTATATGCTCTACACCACCATACCGAGCATCCTGCTCTCACTGGTACTCTACCTCATCATCGGACTCTGCTATGATTCCAAGCCAGTAGATGTCAGCCAGTATCTTACCGGTCTGAGCCATGGTTTCAACATCTCCCTGCTTACGATGCTGGTTCCTGCGTTTACCGGATGGCTCATCTACCGCAAGACTCCATCTCTCATCACACTTCTGCTTTCGGCCCTTTCAGCATGCATCTGTGCTCTCATTCTCCAGCCGGAAGTGCTCGTAAAGATAGCTGGCGAAAGCGGCATTACCGCCAAGAATCTCTTTGAAGGAATCATGACTACCTGCTATACCCATACCCAGGTAGATTGCGGCATGGACAGCATCAATGATCTTGTAGCCACCCGTGGAATGGCGGGCATGCTCAATACCATCTGGCTTATTCTCTGTGCCATGTGCTTCGGTTCGTGCATGGTAGCCAGCGGAATGCTCCACGCCATCACCCACATCCTCCTGAAAAGCATCCACAGCACCGTATCACTCGTATGCAGCACGGTGACATCCGGCGTTCTGCTCAATCTAGTAATGGGCGACCAGTTTCTGAGTATCATCATGAATGCATCTATCTACAAGGATGAATATGCCGAACGAGGATACAGGCCGGAACTCTTGAGCCGAAGTACGGAGGATAGTGCTACCGTTACGAGCGTACTGGTTCCTTGGACTGCCTGCGGAATGACACAGAGTACGGTTCTCGGCATTCCGACACTCGTTTATCTCCCGTTCTGTTTCTTCAACATCATCAGTCCGCTGATGAGCTGTCTGGTTGCCATCCTTGGGTTCGTACCTAAGCCACAGCCGAAAGAAAGCCAAACCCTGGTGACGGAGGATGACAAAGATTCTATCGGATAATTATGAGAAAAAACAAAAAGGCTAGTCCCATTGCTGGGACTAGCCTCCGTTTTAATTATTTTCTAATGCTTATGAAAGTCATCAAGAAAACTGTTTAGCACGTTATGAGTAATTATTTGACCTCAATGTGCTTAACGTCTTCCTTCTTCTCCTCCTTGGCTACCTTAGGAATCTCTATCTTCAAGACACCGTCACTGACCTCAGCAGAAATTTTCTCCTGATCGGCATCCTCAGGTAAAGCATAGCTCTGAGAGTAGTTGCTGTAAGAGAATTCACGACGCAAGTAATGCTCTTCCTTCTTTTCCTCCTTCTTCTCATCCTTGCTCTCGATAGACACATTCAAGTAACCATCCTTGTCGATGTTCATCTTGACCATATCCTTCTTCAAACCAGGAGCGGCAACCTCCATCGTGTAGGCTGTAGCGCTTTCCTTGACGTTAACTGCAGGAGCTGTAGCATTCATGCGTGGCATCAAGTCTGTATCAAAGAAGTTATCATTAAACCAACTATTCAACCAATTTGAAACACTGTTATTTCTACGAGCTAACAACATAATGTAAAACCTCCTAATTGTATTTTTCTCGTCCTCTCTTCGCCTTCCGGCTCTGTCGGGATTTCTACTTGTTTATTGTATTTATCCTAATAATGATCGCTTCGGCTTTCGAGGTTCAAGGATTTCAAGAAACCCTCAAATGTCATTGCTTAGGGTTCTTATCGTTCCCCTTGCCCTCTTGGCTTCCGCTTTCATCCTGGGTAGAAGCAAGTTATGTGCCAGTCTCGGTTTGTATATCTAGAGTAATCCATTTTTGACAGGATTGGCATCAAAGGATAATTAATTTAAACTTTGCTGCCAAATTTATCCATTTTCATCCGTTTATTCTCTGCTCTCCTATCCGTGTTCTAAGGGTGATTATGATAAATAGAGAGATTATTCTCTTTCAGAATCATCCTGAGCAGTTCCTCATTAGCCAGATTATTGACTGCAGCATCTTTCACTTCAGAGAAATAGTCAAGCGTTGCGGAACATTCGCCAGTAATATCTACCCCTATCACTTTTTCATGGGCATAGATGATGCGAAGCACGGCTTGGAGCTGGAGAAGCGTCATGTCACCATTGCTCCAGTCGGTGATGGCATCATGCTTTCTCAATACATCCTTGTCGATGGATATGTAAACCGGCTCATGTATGAGTTTGCCAGCCTTCGACGGCCAAGCCTGGTGATGATCAATCTCAGCCTGACTGTAGAACAACACCTTTTCTCTTAAGTGATCAGGCACCTGAGCAATCAACTCATCCGATGCTCCTACAATGATAATGTGTTTGACAAACGGGTTCTTCTCCAATACATCTCTCACCCAACCGCCACACGACACAACACCCTCCCATTCCGGTTGCTGCATATCCGGATGATGGTCGAAAACGATCAGGGAAAAAGGTTCATGGAGCCTGGATACCCAATATTCGGTAAGATAGTGGAAATCTCCAGAATCGATGAAATGAACAGCCTCGGCAGGAAAAGGAGCCAATCGGCGGTGCAGTTCCTTCCTACCCTCTTCGTCACAATAGCAGTCTACCCCTTTCATGTCCCGGCAATCTACATGGACGATATTCCTATTTGAGGCAAATGCCTCCAAGTCGTATACGCCGGTAAAGTTAAGGAGAATGATGAGTATTTTCTTTTCCATATTTACTCTGTTTTCTAAATGCTGATTGCAAAAATACCTAATATTCATAAATACTTGATGAATTATACATCATATTATTGTTAAAATTAGATTTTTTTATACTTCCACACAGATTTACCAAAATCATATTAAAACAATTTAATTTTCAGCAAAAACATATTAAATTCATGTTTTTATCTGTATCTTTGCAGAAAATTGAAACATATAGTAATGGTATTTATAAATGCACTTATATTGGATAAACATAGATGTAATGTTCCCCATTACATCCTCAATTGTAGTCTTCGGAAGTAATATCTATCTTGCTTGAGATAACATATTATTAACGAATTAAAAATTACATGGGTTTAATCATTTTATATTTTTTAGGTGCTCTGTCACTATCCTTTTTATGCTCCGTTCTTGAGGCGGTACTACTTTCTACCCCGATGTCGTTTATCTCGATGAAGGAGAATCAAGGCAACAAGACTGCCTCACTGATGAAACAGTATAAGAATAATGTAGACCGTCCGGTGGGTGCTATTCTTTCGCTCAACACCATCGCCCACACCATCGGTTCTGCCGGTGTCGGAGCCGAGTCTATGAAACTCTTTGGCGAAGAATACTTCGGTATCATTTCCGCCATTCTCACCCTTCTGATTCTGGTACTTTCAGAAATCATCCCGAAAACCATCGGAGCTTCATATTGGCG
>ERZ791885.833-NODE-833-length-24877-cov-4.321086_pt1 | contig 24877 bp, 18 predicted proteins | sample MGYA00510159_ERZ791885 | MGnify/ENA primary metagenome ERZ791885 (study PRJEB30046, sample SAMN00792054) | human gut metagenome | study: EMG produced TPA metagenomics assembly of the A metagenome-wide association study of gut microbiota in type 2... | reverse complement strand
TCAAGCTGCTGATTAACGTGGAGGCCCAGAAGAAGTTTTATGTGAAATACCGTATTGTAACCCGCGGGATATTTTATGGAGCCAGAATGCTGTCTGAACAGCTGGACCGGGAATTTTCGAATTCCGAGTATGATAAACTGTCGGTGATCATCATCTGTCTGAATGAGAAGCTTAAGAAGGGGACCGAAGGAACACTCCATGGTTTTCTGAATACGCTTCTGTCACCAGAAATGGATAGGAAGGAAAAAGAAGAGTCGCTGGAGCGGGTTTACGGAATGAAAATGGAATATGAACTGGGAGAGGAGCTGAGTGAAATGTGCAATCTGAGTGAAGCGATTGAAGAGAATGCAATCAAAAAAGGGAAGAAGCAGGGCCTCAGGGAAGGGATTCTGCTGACTAAAAAAGTAATAAAGCTTTCTGCGGAGGGCATGAGTGAAGCAAAAGTCGCGCAGACATGCGGAATTACTCCGGAAGAGGTTCATGAGATACTGGAAGATTAATATAAAAAGTTTATTGTATCATTGATACCCGGATCCGGAAAAGCTATGATAAAGGTAGAGCGCTGATGTGGAAAACAGCTTGTTTAAGTTTCTGCAATTCGTTAGAATAACACTACAAAAGACTGGAGTTAGAAAAATGGTAGAAACAATTCAAACATACATTTTAATGCATAAGGAAATCCCTGTGGCCAAAATCCGTCTGGACAGTGCGACTGCCTCTGTTTCCGCTGTTGTAGAGTTATTTGACACGGCCCATATTCCGGTGGGTATCCCTGTAAAAAAGGGTAAAATTGACCGCGCTGCGCTCAATGCATGGTGGCAGGGACGGGCAATCCCTGCAAGCAGATCCGGTCTGCGCCATGCGCTGGAGGAACTGCACATCAGTTCCCCGCAGGCGTTATTGGTGAAATGCCTTGGGCTTTCCCTGTCGGACCAGTATTGGATTTGCCCTGCCGACGGACAGGTTTCATGGCATGAAGTTAATTTCTTTGAAAATTCCTTTTCTGAGGATGTTGGCAATATCCTGTTTGGGCACCCATCCGGCGGCGGAGAGGTAAGCCTGATGTCACCGGATAATACCTCGGATGGCTGGTTAAAGAAAAAATGGACGATCATGGATGGGAAACGATTCCTGCTTAAAGGCGGCAGCGGCGCGACTCAGCAGGAGCCGTACAACGAGGTACTGGCAAGCCGAATCATGGAGCAGCTGCATATTCCTCATGTACCTTATACACTGGCCGTGCCGGAGGATTACCCATACAGCGTATGCGAGGATTTCATTGATCCGGATACGGAGCTGGTAACGGCATGGCACATTTACCAGACACAGCCAAAACCCAATCACGTTTCGGTTTATCAGCATTATCTGAACTGCTGTGAAGCGTTGGGTATCCCCGGCGTAAGGGATAGTCTTGATCGTATGCTGGTATTGGATTATTTGATCGTCAACGAGGACAGACATCTGAATAATTTTGGCGCTGTCCGTAATGCCAACACATTAGAATGGACAGGCTGTGCGCCGATTTACGACAGCGGTACGTCCCTCTGGTTTGACAAGCCATGGACGATGATAAGCGCCGGGGCAAAGGCAGCCAGTAAGCCGTTTAAGACCACTCATGACGAGCAGATTAAGCTGGTGTCCTCTTTTGACTGGCTGGATATTGACGCACTGGCAGGAATTGACGAAGAACTGCGGGAACTGGTAAAAGGCTCCCTCTTTATCGATACGACCCGTGCAGACGCCCTCTGCGCCGCTTTGCGGGGGCGCGTGGAACGACTGGCTCAGGTAGTGGGTGAAGGACGAAATTTATATCCCATTGATGACCGCACGGCTGATGTGGCGGAGGATGTGGCATACAGCGGGGAGGAAACCTGAAAAAGATAGTGAAACATTAAAAAACTGATAATTCATAAAGTGTAGCGCCGCCCGGCAGTGGTTTTTATCATTTCCGGGCGGCGTTTTTGTGCTGAGCAAGGGGAGCGAAATGCGGACAAAATCACTTCATTTTCTTTCTCTCCATAACCTCGCAACTTTTTTTAAATGATAATTACCAATTTTCCCCTTATGATAAACCTGTAACCAAGATACATTTGCAAATATACAAAAACCGGTGCAGGCATCTGTAAACAATACATATCCTGTATTCCGGATCAATGAACAGAAAGGAAGTGAGGATATGTTTGTAATGTATAATGCGGACACCATGAAGGTTCCGGTCAGGGTTTGGCTTAAGGAGGAAAAGGATCTGGAAAAGGGGTGTATGGAACAGGCATATCATTTATCCCGTCTTCCCTTTCTACATAAATGGGTAAGCCTGATGCCCGATACCCATACCGGAATGGGCATGCCCATCGGAGGAGTCATAGCTGCCAAAGGCGTGGTGATTCCCAATGCCGTAGGCGTGGATATCGGCTGCGGCATGGCTTATACCGAGACGAATATCCGGGTAGAGAACATCAAAAATGTAATGACCGAAAACGGCAGCCTGATTCAGGCTATTGTCGGGGATATCATGCGTAATATTCCGGTAGGCTTTGCCCACCACAAAACAGAAATGCCCTGTTACACCTTAGATGTCGCGTTTGAGGAAATGGACCGTTATGAAGAGGATGCCGAGCTTCTGGGCCAACTGGAGGCGGGATATTTTCAGATAGGGACGCTGGGAGGAGGAAATCATTTTATCGAGCTTCAGGAAGATGATAACGGATACCTTGCGGTGATGCTTCATTCCGGAAGCCGGCATTTTGGAAAATCCGTCTGCGATTATTTTCATGCCAAAGCGCGTGAACTCAATCAGAGATGGTACAGCCAGGTGCCCGATGAATACCGGCTGGCCTTCCTGCCGGTGGATACAAAGGAAGGGGCGCATTATTTGAACTGGATGCAGCTTTCCATGGATTTTGCCAAAGAAAACAGAGAAAAGATGATGCTGGCCGTGAAGGCAATTCTGGAAAAATGGATCGGAAAATACACCGATCTCACCCTGGAATTTTCCGGCGATATCAACTGCCACCATAACTATGCCGCCCTGGAGAATCATTATGGAGAGAATGTATGGGTCCACCGGAAAGGTGCGGTCAGGGCGAGAAACGGCGAACTGGCGGTGATCCCCGGAGCCATGGGAAGCTACAGCTATGTGGTGATGGGCAAAGGAAATCCGGAAAGCTTCTGCTCTTCCTCTCACGGGGCGGGACGGCAGTATTCCCGGAAGGGAGCCATGGCGGCCTTCACCTGTGAAGAAGTCATGCTGGATCTGCAGAAGCAGGGCGTTATTCTGGGAAAAAAGGGAAAGGCGGATGTGGCGGAAGAAAGCCGGTTTGCCTATAAAAATATCGAAGACGTCATGGATAACCAGACCGATTTGGTGGTGCCGGTAAAACGGCTGAAAACCATTGGCGTTATTAAAGGATGAAACTGTGGGAGGTTTACAGAGCCATGTATTTTCGGGAAACCGGATGACACGGCGTGCCTCGCCGGTGCCTCCGTCTCTGGCGGAAAGGTATTCCGGACAGTTTGCATAAGGATAAATTCCTGCCTGTCAGGAAAGTCCGAAAGATTATGATTTGTCGTGGGTTCGAATCCCACCGTGTACAACACGTAGCTAAGCGGGTATAGCGATCACATCACAGAAAAAAGAAACTGTTCCGTCTTCGCAGTCTCATTCTGCGGCCAGTGTCCCTTTGGATACCGCTTCGGCGGGCGTGAGGCAGGCGGCGCCGGGTACGGCGCATGCCACCCTCCCGCTTTCAAAGAAGCTGAAAATCGGACCCGCCAATGGGTGAGGAAGCGGAGCAGGATGCTTTTTTCACAAGTAAGACAAGAAAGGAAGTAAGAGAACATGACAAACTTTATTATCAAAGAACAGGAATGCGGCTATCTGTGCAGGAACGGTAAATTCCTGCGTCTGCTCACAGCCGGTAAATATACATATCCCAGGGCTTTCGGCTATACGGTGGAAATCGTCCCTATGACAGGAGAGGTAAAAACCTGCGGCATCCCCGAGGAAATCCTCATGCAGGATAAAGGCTTCTCATCACGGGTGGTAAAGGCAGTTATTCCTGATGAATGTATTGCCCTCCGTTTTGTGAATAAGGCTTATCGGGAGGTGCTCACCCGGGCGGAAACATTGTTCTGGAATGTATATGAAAAGAACGAATTCCAGATGGTGGACATCACCCAGCCCTGTATGGAGGATACCCTTCCCCGTATTTACATGGATTTGATGCCTGCTAAATACTACAAGAAGATTACGATTAAGGACGGAGAAACAGGCCTTCTGTACTATGATTTGCGTTTTGAAAAGCGTCTGGGCACGGGCACGTATTATTTCTGGAACTACGGCCGGGAGGTGAGCTGTAAGATTTTCAATATGAAAATCCAGCAGCTGGACATTACCGGCCAGGAAATCCTTACCGCGGATAAAGTGGGAGTGCGCCTGAATGTGGTGATGAATTATCGGATTACCAATCCGGAAAAGCTGGTGGAAAAGGTGGACGGCGTGGCTTCGCTGCTCTATACCCGTGCCCAGCTCATCCTCCGGGAGCATGTGGGCAGATACCGCCTGGATGAACTGCTTTCCCAGAAAGAGGAGCTGTCGGGAATCATCCTGGAAAAAATGAAGGCCAATGAGGAAGAATACTGTGTGGAAATTGTAAACGCAGGAATTAAGGACATCATCCTCCCCGGTGAAATCAGGGATATTATGAACACCGTGCTTGTGGCGGAGAAAAAGGCCCAGGCTAATGTCATTATGCGCAGGGAAGAGGTGGCTTCCACACGCAGCCTTCTGAATACGGCAAGGCTGATGGAGGAAAACAAGACCCTCATGCGCCTTAAGGAAATGGAATATTTGGAGAAAATCTGTGATAAGGTGGGGAATATTACACTGAACGGCGGAAAAAGTGTCCTGGAACAGCTTTCAGAACTGACAGTGGGAAAGGATGCGTCCTGAATGATTACAAAAGGAGTATGAAATCAGATAACTACAGTAATAATGGATACATACGTATAAATTGTCAGATAATTTATGTGAAAATAAGATATTATCAAATTATCTGATAATTTAAAAAAATTTCCTGTTTACAAATGATAAAAATTGCTTTATAATAACCCACAGGTCGCAAAGAGGCGGATTTAAGTCTCTTTGCGGCCTTTTTTGCGTATCCGGAGGATACGTGATGACAGAGGAGCAGAGATTAAAACGCACAGGGAGAGGAGTAAGAATATGTTTGATGTGAAAAAGGAAGTTCCCGAAGCACCGCTTTACAGACAGCAGTTTGAGCATGATAACTGCGGCATTGGTGCCTGCGTAAACATCAAAGGAACCAAATCCAGGGCAACCGTGGAAAATGCCCTGAAGATTGTGGAGAACCTGGAGCACCGTGCCGGAAAGGACGTTGAAGGAAAGACCGGCGACGGCGTGGGAATCCTGACCCAGGTGCCTCATACATTTTTTAAAAGAGTGACAAAGCCTCTGGGGATCCAGCTGGGCGGAGAAAGGGAATACGGCGTAGGCATGTTCTTTTTCCCGCAGGATGAGCTGAAAAGAAACCAGGCTAAGAAGATGTTTGAAATCATCGTGGAAAAAGAAGGACTGGAATTTTTGGGCTGGCGCGAGGTGGCCTGTGTCCCTGATGTCTTGGGACAGAGGGCGGTAGAGTGTATGCCGTGCATTATGCAGGGGTTTGTTAAGAAGCCTGCGAACACGCCGAAAGGGATTGAATTCGATCGGAAGCTCTATGTGGCGCGTCGGGTTTTTGAACAGTCCAGCGACAACACTTATGTAGTATCACTGTCCAGCCGGACGATTGTATATAAAGGAATGTTTCTGGTGGGACAGCTTCGTACCTTTTTTACGGATCTGCAGAGCGAGGTTTACGAATCAGCTATTGCAATCGTGCATTCCCGTTTTTCCACCAATACCAATCCCAGCTGGGAAAGGGCTCATCCCAACCGTTTTATCGTCCATAACGGAGAGATCAACACGATCCGGGGCAACTATGACAAGATGCTGGCCCGTGAGGAAAATATGGAGTCCGAGCATCTTCACGGCCTCCTTCACAAGGTGCTTCCGGCGATTGACCCCAACGGTTCCGATTCCGCCATGCTGGATAACACACTGGAATTTCTGGTGATGAGCGGCATGGATCTGCCTCTGGCCGTCATGATCACCATTCCTGAGCCCTGGGCAAACAACAAGACCATGTCCCAGTCAAAAAGGGATTTTTATCAATATTATGCAACCATGATGGAGCCATGGGACGGCCCGGCCTCCATACTTTTTTCCGATGGGGATATCATGGGAGCCATTCTGGATCGCAACGGCCTGCGTCCCTCCCGCTATCTGATCACAGAGGATGATCAGCTGATCCTTTCCTCTGAGGTGGGAGTCCTGGATATCGAGCCTACTAAAATCAAGGTAAAGGAACGTCTGCGCCCCGGCAAGATGCTGCTTGTGGATACCCGGAGGGGTGAGGTGATCGACGATGACCAGCTCAAGGAAGCCTATGCATCCCGCCAGCCTTACGGCGAATGGCTGGATAATAATCTGGTGGAGCTGAAAAACCTGAAAATCCCCAATGAACGGGTTCCTGAGTTCTCCGCGGAGGAGAGACACCGTCTTCAGAAGGCATTCGGATACACCTATGATGAGATGAGAACCAGCATCCTTCCTATGGCTGAAAACGGTGGGGAAGCGATTGCTGCTATGGGTGTGGACACTCCTCTGCCTTTCCTGAGCAAAACCTACCATCCGCTGTTCCATTATTTCAAACAGCTTTTTGCCCAGGTAACCAATCCGCCCATCGATGCAATCCGTGAGCACATCGTGACCTCGACCACCGTATACATCGGAGCCGAAGGAGATGTCCTGGAAGAAAAGGCGAAAAACTGCAATGTATTAAAAGTAAATAATCCGATTCTGACCAATACGGATCTGATGAAAATAAAAAGTATGAAGGAAGATGGCTTCAAAACGGCGGTTGTTCCCATTACCTATTATAAAAATACGAAGCTGGAGCGGGCGATTGAGCGTCTGTTTGTGGAAGCGGACCGGGTATACCGGGAAGGCGCCAACATTCTGATCCTCTCCGACAGAGGGGTGGACGAAAACCATGTGGCAATTCCTTCCCTGCTGGCCGTATCCGCCCTTAACCAGCATCTTGTCAAAACGAAAAAACGCACCAGCGTGGCTTTGATTCTGGAATCCGGCGAGCCCAGGGATGTCCACCATTTTGCAACCCTTCTCGGCTACGGTGCCTGCGCCATCAATCCCTATCTGGCCCAGGAGAGCATTAAAGAGCTCATCGACAACAAAATGCTGGATAAGGATTACTATGCCGCAGTGAATGACTATAACAAAGCCATTTTAAACGGTATTGTAAAAATCGCATCCAAAATGGGAATTTCCACCATCCAGTCCTACCAGGGCTCCCAGATTTTCGAAGCCATCGGCATTGATGAGGATGTGATAAATAAGTACTTTACGAACACAGTATGCCGTATTGGCGGCACCTCCTTAGAGGATATGGAAAAGGAAGTGGATGCCCTCCACTCCATGGCCTTCGACCCCCTCGGCCTTGCCACAGATCTCACTCTGGACAGCCCGGGACATCATAAAATGAGAAGCGGCGGCGATGAACATCTCTACAATCCTGCCACTATCCATACACTGCAGGAGGCCACCAGAAGAGGGGATTACGAACTCTTCAAGCAGTATACGGCCCTGGTGAATGACGAAAATTCCATCAAAAACCTGCGGGGCCTGATGGATTTCAAATATCCGGAAAAAGGAATTCCCCTGGAGGAAGTGGAAAGCGTGGACTCTATTGTCACCCGCTTTAAAACCGGCGCCATGTCCTATGGCTCCATCTCCAAGGAAGCCCATGAAACGATGGCTATTGCCATGAATATCCTTCATGGAAAATCCAATTCCGGCGAAGGCGGAGAAGATGTGGAACGCCTCAGCATAGGCCCGGACGGCTTAAACCGCTGTTCTGCCATCAAGCAGGTTGCCAGCGGCCGATTCGGCGTTACCAGCCAGTATCTGGTAAGCGCCCAGGAAATCCAGATCAAAATGGCGCAGGGAGCAAAACCCGGCGAAGGCGGCCATCTGCCCGGAGGAAAAGTATACCCGTGGGTTGCCAAAACAAGGCACTCCACACCCGGCGTCGGCCTGATTTCCCCGCCCCCGCACCACGACATTTATTCTATCGAGGATCTGGCGCAATTGATCTATGATCTGAAAAACGCCAACAAATATGCAAGAATTTCCGTGAAACTGGTATCCGAAGCAGGAGTGGGCACCGTAGCGGCAGGCGTTGCCAAAGCCGGCGCACAGGTCATCCTGATTTCCGGCTATGACGGAGGAACAGGAGCCGCTCCCAAGAGCTCCATCCATAATGCGGGACTTCCCTGGGAGCTGGGGCTCTCGGAAACCCATCAGACACTTATCCAGAATGGCCTGCGCCAGCGGGTGCGCATTGAAACCGACGGTAAGCTGATGAGCGGCCGGGATGTGGCGATTGCCGCAATTTTGGGTGCGGAAGAATTCGGCTTTGCCACGGCTCCTCTCATCACCATGGGCTGTGTCATGATGCGTGTCTGCAACCTGGACACCTGCCCCGTGGGCGTGGCAACCCAGAACCCGGAGCTGCGCAAGCGGTTCCGCGGAAAACCGGAATATGTCATCAACTTCATGCGTTTCATCGCGGAAGAACTGCGGGAATATATGGCGAAGCTGGGCGTACGCAGCGTTGACGAACTGGTGGGAAGAACGGATCTTCTTGCCCAAAAAGAAAACCTGACCCCGGCCCAGAAAAAAATAGACATCAGCGGAATTCTGGGCAATCCCTATGCCGGAAAACCGGGCTCCATTTTCGACCCGAAAAAGGTATATGATTTTGCCCTGGAAAAGACATTGGATGAAAAAGTCCTTCTGAAACAAATGACCAAGGCTATGGAGAACGGACAGAAACGCAGCATAGAAGTGGATGTCGCCAATACCGACCGTGCTTTCGGCACCATACTGGGTTCCGAGATCACAAGAAAATTCGGAACCTCACTGGAGGATGATACCTACCGCGTTCTGTGCAAGGGCGCAGGCGGCCAGAGCTTCGGCGCTTTCATTCCCAAGGGCCTTACACTGGAACTGGTAGGCGACAGCAACGACTATTTCGGAAAAGGGCTTTCCGGCGGCAAGCTGATCGTATACCCTCCCAAAGGAAGCCGCTTCAAGTCCGAAGAAAATATCATCATCGGAAACGTAGCCCTGTACGGGGCCACCAGCGGAAAGGTATTTGTGAACGGTGTGGCAGGAGAACGGTTTGCTGTCCGAAATTCCGGCTGTCTGGCTGTAGTGGAGGGTGTGGGAGACCATGGCTGTGAATATATGACAGGAGGCCGCGTTGTGGTTCTGGGCCATACCGGCAAGAACTTCGCGGCGGGCATGAGCGGCGGCATCGCTTATGTGCTGGATGAAGGAAATGACCTTTACATCCGCCTGAATAAAGAAATGGTTTCCTCCCATGAAATCACCTCCAAATATGACATACAGGAACTCAAGGAAATGATCCAGGAGCATGTGGCCTATACCAATTCCGAAAAAGGAAAGGAAATACTGGAGCATTTCGAAGAATACCTGCCTAAATTCAAGAAAATCATCTCTCATGACTATGAACGGGTACTCACCACCATCGTACAGATGGAGGAAAAAGGCCTGAGCGCCGAGCAGGCACAGATAGAAGCCTTCTATGCCAACATGAGAAAATAGCCAACATGATTTTCATACTGTGAAAAGACTGAACAGTCATTTTCATGGAAAAATACCGCAGCCAGCGGCAGAAAGTGAGGAAGACATGGGAAAACCAACCGGATTTATGGATTATGATAGAAAAGTAAGCCGTGCTGAAGAACCGGCGAGCAGAATCAAACACTTTAATGAATTCCACCAGCACCTGTCCAGAGAGGAACAACAGCTTCAGGGTGCACGCTGTATGGAATGCGGCGTGCCCTTCTGCCAGTCCGGCATGATGCTCTGCGGAATGGCGTCCGGCTGCCCTCTGCACAACCTGGTGCCGGAATGGAACGACCTGGTATACACCGGAAACTGGGAACAGGCCTACGAACGCCTGAAAAAGACAAATAATTTCCCCGAATTTACGGCCCGCGTATGCCCCGCCCTCTGCGAGGCGGCCTGCACCTGCGGCCTAAACGGCGAACCCGTTTCCACCAAGGAAAACGAATACGCCATCATTGAAAATGCCTACGAAAAAGGATATGCCGCCCCCAAACCGCCTAAACAGCGCACCGGCAAAAAAGTGGCTGTCATAGGAAGCGGCCCCTCCGGCCTGGCAGCCGCCGACCAGCTCAACAAACGCGGCCATACAGTCACCGTTTACGAACGCTCCGATCGTATCGGCGGCCTGCTCATGTACGGAATACCCAACATGAAACTGGAAAAAGATATCGTACAGCGCAAAGTAAAAATCATGGAAGAAGAGGGCGTCACCTTCCTCACAGGAATTGACGTGGGAAAAGACATCAAACCCTCCCAGCTCCTGAAGGAATACGATCGCATCATACTTGCCTGCGGAGCATCCAACCCCAGAGACCTGAACGCCCCCGGCCGCGATGCAAAAGGAATCTACTTTGCCGTTGATTTCCTTACAGCCAACACCAAAAGCCTCCTCGACTCCAACTTCACCGACGGTAAATACGTGGAGACAAAAGGCAAAAACGTCATCATCATCGGAGGAGGCGACACCGGCAACGACTGCGTGGGAACATCCATCCGCCACGGCTGCAAATCCGTGACACAAATAGAAATGATGCCCAAAGCCCCCGACCAGAGAGCCGAAGACAACCCCTGGCCCGAATGGCCCAAAATCTGCAAAACCGACTACGGCCAGGAAGAAGCAATAGCCCTCTACGGCCACGACCCGAGAATTTATGAATCCACAGTCAAGGAATTCATCAAAGACAAAAACGGAAACCTCAAGGCCGTTAAAATCGTAAAACTAAAACAAGAAAAAGACCCAAAAACCGGAAGAATGAACATGAAAGAAATACCCGACACCGAACAAATACTCGATGCCGACATCGTACTCATTGCCGCCGGGTTTCTGGGAAGCCAAAAATATATTACCGACGCATTTAAAGTAGAACTCAATGCACGCACTAATGTTAAGACGGAAGACGGAAAGTATAAGACAAACGCTGATAAAATATTTGTTACAGGCGATATGCACAGAGGTCAATCACTTGTCGTGTGGGCCATAAGAGAAGGCAGAGAAGCAGCAAGAGAAGTTGATGAGAGTCTGATGGGGTATACAAACGTGTCGCCCCAGTAGGCGGTGCACCGCCGGCCTCCCCCAACACCCCCACCTCCCCAAAGGCAGGCAGCGCCAGCGCCCCTGCCTGCATAATTATTTTTAAAATCCCCATCCAGGCGTTGAAGCAAAGCGGCAATGACTATCCGCCGAATAAAAGAAGGCCACGTTTTCAGAAAACCTAATGCCAAATCCGGTGTCTGCATGATCGGAGCCAAGAAACAGCACATCAGCAACCAGGAGCTGACCATTTATTATGACATGCGCACCTGCGAAAATTCCTTTTCAGTCCCGGGAACGTCACGCGGACAGCGGGCGGAAGGCCATTCGGCAACTGCGAAGTTTGAGTAAAGGATACATACCGCGCCCCATCCGGAAACGGTTTTCCCATTGAACATTAAAATCACACAGAATGTGCCGTCTGCTATTATCACAACCATCCGAATGCCTGTACCATGGACAGGATCAAATTCCCAGCCCCATGGATCAGCCAGCCCGGTATGATGGAGCCGCCGGAACCTTTTTCTGTCAGCCAGCCCAGCAGCCACCCGCTGAACCCGGTGATTACCGTGATTACCGCTGCTTTCAGCGGCGTGGTAACCAGGAAAAACATGGCTCCGTGGAGCAGCCCGAACAACGCTCCCTGAATAAGGTTCCCCACAGCGAAACCAAACCGGACAATCAGACGTTTCCCCAGAAAGCCACGGAACAGGATTTCTTCCGAAAGACCGGTCTGGATAACCCCGAATAAAAAAGCGGAAGGCAGCGCACTCCAGCCCATACCGGCATATGTACTCTGCACTGTGGCATCAGCCGGCAGCAGGGAAGGGATCCACCACAGCTGGGATATCACACAAAGAAGAAAGAAAAACAGGATACACCCGCTGATGGCAAGCCAGCTTCCCCTCACCGCTTTTAAGCCAATCCAGGAGAGAAAAGGCTCCTTCCTACGTGCAGTAACAAACCACCAGATGAAAGGGATAAGCGAAAACACGACCACCTGCAGCAGCACTTCTAAAAGCTTTGACAGAATATTCATCAGCGGCCTCCTTTACCAGAGAGAAATATTATTATTGTATTAGTGTAATAGTACAATAATCCAATTATTTCCTCCTGTCAAGTACCTGCGTTCTTTTTCCAAAGATCAGCTGTAGTTCTTTTTCCAAAGATCAGCCCTGGAAAATAGGAACCGTTCAGGCAAGCCTGAACGGTTACGCAAAATAAGAGATACCTCCGGCGGCTGAAGAACACCGGAAGTAACAAGGAGGAGCAGAACCGCAAAAAGCGTGGATCTACAGATAGATTCAGAACATTTCCGTCAAACCTGCCTTTTCTATGAATTCCCGTATGGTTCCGGCCTTAGCCGCCTGCTTATGCCACTGATTCAAAAGCCCAAGGTCGGTTTCCGAAAGGATTCTTTCACGCAGCCTAACCGGGATTTCCCCCAGATCCTCCAGCAGATCAAGCACATATTCTGCCTTTCCTTCCGCTTTTCCCGCATCTTTTCCAATACTGAATTCATCGGCCCGGATTTTTTTCATTTCTTCTTCTTTGTTATATTCAAAGATTGACATGGCTATAACCTCCGCCCTCTGCGCGGATAAAAAATCCGCAAGAATATCTTCCCGGATACATTCTGTCACCGCCCGCTCCACGGCCTCCGAAATCTCCATCTCTTTGGCGTATCCCCGGATACGCTCCACAAACATACAGTATTCCCTCAGAGTCCTGCACTTCTCCATCAGCTCCCGGTTTTTCCCCAGATTAATATTAAGCATCGTTACCTTTACTTCCAGCTCGGGGGAAGGGACCTTCTTTTCAAATGCATCGGACAGCTTCAATATCCGGCTTTCCGGCTGCTCCTGCGTCCCGTTATAAAACACCACAAACCGGGGGACGGGGATTTTCCGTAACTTGCTGGAATACAGGCTCTTTCCCAGCGTATACTTCTCCAATTGCCTGGCGATATAAAAGAGATCCCGCAGCGGCATGTTCGGGTTGAAGGAGGACTGATGTTCGTATAGACTCATTTGTGAATCAAACAGGAAGGAAACATCGTTCTTTACCTCCATATAGATAGCGTTTTCCAGCGTACAGATTTCCACAACGCCGGTGTCCTCATAAGCGGTTCCGTTCAGTGCGTTGTATAGTTCCAACAGTTTTTCCCTGTTTTGATACAGCAAACGGAATACCGTATCCTTGTGGTTCCTCACCACATGCAGTTCCTTTTCTTCCGCGGAAGGGTATTCTTCCCTGGAATGTTTTTCTTTCATAGACAGCTCCTTTCTGCAATTGCGGCAGGATACTGTCTGAAAGAATATGTGTAAACCGCTTCTGTCCAGCAACTCCTGCCTGTTTCATTTGGATGGTAAGCATAGAGTTTCTGAATAGAGAATAGAAATAAGACGGCTTACGCCAGGATTCATAGAAAAGTATGCTTATATTTACTTTAGCATATTATTATCAATCCTGCAATATTAAATTTACCTTTGATTGTTTATTGATTGTTTATAAATGCTATTCATAGTAACCAGTTCAGACTTGTCTGAACTGGTTACTGTTCCTATTTAAGTGTGGGTTAGCTCCTTGACTTAACGGAGGGTGTCTTTTTCAATCAAACTAAAACCGATTTCAGCAAGACGGGGGAACATAAAATCCTATCGGAATGGAAGCAGTCCAGGCTGTACCGGGGAGCCATGAAAAGGCAGAAAGATAACAGAATGCGCTTTACCTGCCCGGTGGAGGGGCTGGATTATCCGCTATATTCCAAAGAGGAGGACAAGGCCGTCCGCCTGGAGGATTTTGCCTATCTGTGCCTGAAACCGGAGGTACTGGAGGCGCATTCCATGTGTTTTCAGCCTTCTTTTTATGAAAAGGCGGCCGTGACGGGAGAAGAAGAGCAGGAACCGGAAATGCGGATAATTTTCGGCCTTCTGCCGGGGAGCCCTTCCTGATAGGATATTTCATGCGCAATGAGCCGGCCTGGGCCTACGTATATGATTTGAATATTGCGGAAGAAATGCTTGCCAATCCGGCAGAACGGGGCATCGTGAACGTTACCACTTTTTATCCGCGCCCTAACAGGATATGTCAGGTAGACACAAGGCACCGGAAGGTGATATGATAAAAGCAACATAACCGTGAAGGCACAGGAAAACTGCAGAGCGGCATATCATTAACAGCCGATCGGCAGAATGAGAAAAGAAAAGAGGGAAACGCCTATGGATTATCAGAAAATCAGCCCGGAGGAGATCAAACAGGCGCTGGATTTTTCCGCCGCACAGATCAAAAGGTATCTGCCGCAGTTTACGGATAAATTCCAGAATGCCTATAGCGTGAATCATTTTTATGAGCCGATTGAGAATGTGGACTGGACCAATGGATTCTGGACCGGGGAAATATGGCTTGCCTATGAACACACGAAGGATGAAGTGTTCCGGGAAGCCGCAGAGGTTCAGGTAACGGATTACCTGCACCGGATTGACAATAAGATTATGGTAGACCACCACGATATGGGCTTTTTATACACCCCGTCCTGCGTGGCGGCCTGGAAACTCACAGGAAACCGGACAGGAAGAGAAGCGGCGATCAAGGCCGCAGACCAGCTCATCAGCCGTTTCCATGAAAAAGGAGAATTCATCCAGGCCTGGGGCGCTATGAATGCCCCGGAAAACTACCGCCTGATCATCGACTGCCTTCTGAACCTCCCGCTTCTGTACTGGGCATCCGAAGAAACCGGTGACAGCAAGTACAGGGATATTGCGGAAAAACACATCCATACCGCTTTAGCCAATGTCATCCGCGGGGACGGCTCCACCTGGCATACCTTTTTCTTCAATATGGAAACCGGAGAACCGGATCACGGGGCTACCTGCCAGGGCTACAGAGACGGATCCGCCTGGGCAAGAGGACAGGCCTGGGGGGTTTACGGAACGGCGCTGGGCTACCGATACACCAAAGAAGCCAAATATGTGGATGCATTCCGTACCGTAACCGGCTATTTCCTGGATCACCTGCCGGAGGATCTGGTACCTTACTGGGATTTTGAATTTACCGACGGTTCCGATCAGCCCAGGGATTCCTCCGCTGCTGTCATAGTGGCCTGCGGTATGCTGGAAATGGCGAAGTACCTGCCGGAAGAAGATGCTGACTATTACAGGACAAAAGCATCTGAAATCATGAAATCCATTTATGACAATTATGCCGTAAAGGATCACGAAACTTCCAATGGCCTGGTGCTCCACAGCACCTATTCCAACCATTCTCCTTACAATACCTGCAATCACTGCGGTGTGGATGAATGCAATTCCTGGGGAGATTATTTTTATATGGAGGCGCTGACCAGGCTGTCGAAGGATTGGGAGCAGTATTGGTAAAACGGAACAGCCATAATATATTCCGCTTTTTGGATGGATGAAATCAGTTGCAGGGGTGCAGCTCTTCATGATTTATGAAATAAAGGATCTATAAATACCGTAAATTCATTATATAGATGAATTTACGGTATTTTTTTCTTTGCAGGAAATCAAAGTCCGGTTTCCGGATAAGGGATTGCTCAAAAAAAGATAAGGCAATTGATACTGTGAAATCGGTTTCTGAAATGAAACCGGATTTTCGGGGGGAGGGCACCTTTTTAACAGTGCAAACCTGAAAAAATAAACAAAAAACACGCTTTTTAAACTCTGAAAAATACATAATTTTATACTAAATGTACAAAAAATATAGAATTGGTAAATTATTATGTGCAAGCTGTTGACAATTGCAGGATTATTACATATAATTATCTCATGAAATGGGTTTCAAGAATAAATTATTAGTAAGCTTGTTGGAATTTATGAGTAGCAGGAGGAAAAGAGATTGAGTAAAAAGAAATCGAAAGCGGCAGTTGCCGCGCCAAGAAGAAAGGAAAGAACGTTTTTACAAAATGTAATCCGTTACCGTGTCCTGATTTTTATGTGTCTGCCGGCAATCGTATTTTTCTTTGCATTCAGTTACATGCCGCTGCCGGGGATTTGGGTAGCATTTGTTAAGTATAATTACCGGAATGGTATTTTTGGGAGCAAGTTCGTTGGCCTGCAGAATTTTGAATTCCTGGCAGAATCGGGCAAGCTGCTGACACTTACCAGGAATACTGTCCTTTATAACCTTGCGTTTATTCTGCTTGGCAATATCCTGGCTGTGTTTGTGGCTATCCTGCTGAATGAAATGAGAAGTAAATGGTTTAAAAAGGTTTCACAGACAATGATGTTTCTTCCCTATTTTATTTCCCAGGTTCTGGTGGGCCTGCTGGTCTACAGTCTGCTGAATTTTGATACCGGATTTATAAACAGTGTACTCACATCATTTGGGATGGAAAAATGGCAGCCTTATGCAGACCCGAAGGTGTGGCCGGTGCTGATGGTGATTATTTATCTGTGGCAGCAGACAGGATATAACTCAGTCGTGTATTTTGCAGCTATTATGGGTATAGATGCGGAAATGATTGAGGCTTCACGGGTGGATGGAGCTAACGGATTCCAGAAAATACGTTACATCATACTTCCTTCTCTGAAGCCGACTATTGTTATTCTGATTCTGTTTGCACTGGGTGGTATTGTAAAAGGTAACTTCGGTTTGTTCTACAACATTATCGGCTCCAACTCCATTTTGTATGAAACGACGGATATTATTGAGACATTCGTATACCGGGCAACCATGACGGACTTCAACTTCTCTACAGCTTCGGCAGTTGGTTTGTACCAGTCCATAATCGGATTTGCAATCGTTATGATAGTCAATTATATTGTTAAAAAAATCGAACCGGATTATTCCCTGTTCTAACTGAAATGGAGGTCAATCATGGCAAAGAAACAAGATTTGGATTTGCAGATGTCCGGGGCTAAGGTAAAGCTCGGAAAATCAGATATAGTAATCAGGGGTGCCGGCTACCTGTTAATCACCATTTATGCACTGGCATGTATTATCCCGTTCCTTCTCATAATCGGAACCTCGTTTACCAGTGAGGCCGTTATCCATGCGGAAGGGGTACAGCTCATTCCCAAGGAATTTTCCATGGAAGCTTATCAGATGGTAACCAAAAACGGGAATATCTGGAAATCTTACATATTAACAATAGTTATGACCGGTGTGGGTACGTTTTTGGGCCTGTCCATAATTTCCATGACAGGCTATGCGCTCCAGAGAAAGGATTTCCCTTTCCGTAATGCGATTTCCTTCTATATATATTTTACGAGCCTGTTTTCCGCAGGCCTGGCTCCTTACTACCTGCTTATGACACAGACCTATCATCTCAAGGACAGCTATCTGGCGGTACTGCTTCCGCTGATGATGTCACCATGGCTGATAATACTGATGAAAAACTTCGTTAAGGCAATACCCCATGAGATTACCGAATCCGGTAAAATCGACGGTGCGGGTGATATGAAGATTTTCACGGCGCTGATACTCCCCATGCTGAAGCCGGCCCTGGCTACTATAGGCCTGTTTCTGGCTCTCAGCTACTGGAATGAATGGTACCAGTCCTCTCTGTTCCTCAGCACTAAGGTGGCTATTAAGCCGCTGCAGTATACATTATATGAAGTGGTTAATAAGATAGACGCCCTGAAAAACTCCGTTGCCGGACAGTTTGTCAACGTAGTGGATATCCCTCAGGAAGGTGTTAAAATGGCAAATGCCGTATTGGCAACAGGTCCTATAATCCTCCTGTACCCGTTTGTACAAAAATATTTTATCAGTGGTATTACCGTTGGTGCGGTTAAAGGGTGATGGCTTTATAGGGTATGGTTCTTACTCTGCTGTGAGCAGAGATAACATAAAGGAACAAAAAACGATTAATTAAAACGGAGGTAGAGTATGAAAAAGAAATTACTCGCAGTTTTACTGGCTGCCACCATGGTAACAGGCCTTGCAGCCTGCGGAAGCAAAGATTCCCAGACAGCAGCAGATAGTGGGACGGCTGCAGCGGATACGGCAGCAGCTGACAGTAGTGCGGCAACGGATGATTCTGCAGGTACAACAGCAGATTCTTCTGACCCCTGGGCAAATGTGGACACATCCGAGCATGTGAAAATCACCTATATGACAACAGGTGACAGGCCGTCAGGAACCGAAGCAAAATTTGAAGAAATGATGACCGAATTAAACAAAATACTGACCGAGAAAGTAAATGCAGAACTGGAAATTTATTTCATTCCCTGGACAGATTACCTTACCAACTATAATCTGACACTGGCTCAAATGGATGGCACTGTGGATTTGGTTGGTACCGGTTCAGACTGGCTCGATGCTTGGCCTAACTCAAAAAATGGTGCTTTCCTGGAACTGTCTGAAGATATGCTTAAAACCTACGCCCCGAAAACATGGGAAAGCGTTAGTCCTGAACACTGGGATATGTGTAAATATAATGGTGAAATCTATATGATGCCGGAAGATAATTACGCACAGTGGGTTAACCATGGCTTTACCTACCGGCTTGATTGGGCAAAAGAAGCAGGTCTTGATAAGGTAGACAGCTGGGAAGATATGACAGAGTATTTCCGTTATGTAAAAGAAGCTTATCCCGATATTATCCCCTGGGATTCTGACGGAACCCATCATACACAGCTGGCAGGCGGCTGGGTTGCTTCCCATACGAATTTTGTAGCACTTGACGGTATCAGCAGCGGTGCACTGTGGGGCGGTACAAGAGATGACCTGTATACTGTAGTAACTCCTGCTTATACTGATACGGATATGATGGTGGAATTTGCCAAGACAATGAAGGAATGGGATGAGATCGGTGTTTGGAGAACAGATGTCCTGAATGTTGGATCAACTACAAACCAGGATGATTACCGAGTAGGTAAGGTTGCTGCAGAACAGCATCATACCCAGACTTGGACCGGTTTGGTCAGCCCTACTCCCCAGAACAAAATTTATCAGGATGATCCTGATGCAGAATCCGGATTTTTCTACTTTGGACAGGAAACCGGAAATGTAACTGCTATGACCATTACACATGGTGCTATGGCAGTATCCGCAGGAAGCGCTAATCCGGAAAGAGCACTTATGGTATATGACCTGATGAGAAATGATCCGGAAGTTTATCACCTGCTCTGCTATGGTATCCAGGGAGTGTCATGGGATCTGAATGATGAAGGCCTGCGTGTAGAACCTGAAGGATACAATAACGATACGGATAATATTAATGGTACCACCAATTACTGGTGGGGACGTAACGATGATTTGGAAATCAGAAGCGCATCCATGGACTGGGAAAAAATTGATGAATTATATGCAGAGTATGATTCTCTTAAGATTGACTACCCTTATGGACAATTCATTCCTGAAGTAGATGAAATACAGGCAAAGATCAGCAATGTAAATGAAACCTATGTAAACTATATGAAGCAGATTGCTTTCGGTAAATATACCGGAACAGCAGAAGATATTGTAGCGCAGATGCAGGCAGCCTTGAAGCAGGCAGGCATTGAAGAGGTAACAGCTGAACTGCAGACACAGCTTGATGCAGTATATAAATAAGTTGGAAGACGCTGCAAGATAAATGCAATCTGCAGGCACTGACAAATGCTTAAATAAGAAGGAAACTTCTGAACAATAGCACGCAGCCTATTGCCGGCCGCATACTCCGGTATGCAGCCGGCAATTTGTATAATAAGCAGTAGAAAAAAGGCTGGGAAAAGCCTTTTGAATTCGACAGGAGAAGTGGAAATGAAAAAAGGAGTTTTTGAAATCAGAGATGATTTCTATCTGAACGGCAAGCCTTTTAAAATAATATCCGGAGCGGTTCATTATTTCAGAATCGTTCCCGAGTACTGGCGTGACAGGCTGGAAAAGCTGAAAGCGATGGGGGCGAATACGGTGGAAACCTATGTCCCCTGGAATATGCACGAACCCCAAAAAGGGAAATTTGTATTCGAAGGTATGCTGGATATCAGCAGGTTTATCCTGCTTGCCCAGGAGCTGGGTTTATATGTCATTGTCCGTCCTTCCCCTTATATCTGCGCGGAATGGGAGTTCGGCGGTCTTCCTGCCTGGCTTTTGAAGGAAGACGGCATGCGGCTTCGCGGCTGTTATGAACCATTTCTCGAAGCCGTCCGTGAATACTATAGGGTATTGTTTCCCATACTCGTTCCCCTGCAGATTCACCACGGCGGCCCTGTAATCCTGATGCAGGTGGAAAATGAATACGGCTACTATGGCGATGATACCCGGTATATGGAAACCATGAAACAGCTTATGCTGGATAATGGCGCCGAGGTACCGCTGGTAACCTCAGACGGTCCCATGGATGAGTCGCTTTCCTGCGGAAGGCTTTCCGGCGTGCTGCCCACCGGAAACTTCGGTTCCAAGACAGAAGAACGTTTTGAGGTGCTTAAAAAGTACACAGAGGGCGGCCCTCTTATGTGCACGGAGTTCTGGGTCGGCTGGTTCGATCACTGGGGAAACGGCGGGCACATGCGCGGAAACCTGGAAGAAAGCACAAAAGATCTGGATAAAATGCTGGAAATGGGACATGTAAATATCTACATGTTTGAAGGCGGAACCAATTTCGGTTTTATGAACGGCTCCAATTATTATGACGAGCTGACCCCGGATGTCACCAGCTATGATTATGACGCAGTGCTGACGGAAGCCGGAGATTTTACCGTCAAGTATGAAAAATACAGAGAGGTTATCGGAAAATACACACAGCTTCCCCAGGTAACTTTTTCAACGGATATAAAAAAGAAAGATTACGGCGCCCTGAAGGTGCAGGAGAAGGTAAGCCTGTTCCGGGTACTTGACGATCTTTCCACACCCGTAAGCAATACGTTCCCGATTCCCATGGAAAAACTGGATCAGAGCTACGGTTACATCCTGTACCGTTCAGCGCTGGAAAGAGAGCAGAACCTGGAAAAAATCCGTCTGTGGGGAGCGAATGACAGAGCGAATATCTTTGTGGATCAAAAGCCGCTGATCACTCTTTATGACAGGGAACTGCTAAAAGAAGCGGAGGTAAAGGCAGATTTTGAATCCGGCGCTCTTCTGGATATTCTGGTGGAAAATATGGGCCGTGTGAATTTCGGTCCCCTCATGGAATCCCAGCGCAAAGGAATTGCAGGCTGCGTGCAGCTCAACGGCCATATGCATTATAATTGGGAAATGTATACACTGCCGTTTAATAATCTGGAAAAGCTGGATTTTTCAAAAGGTTATGAAGAAGGGACACCGGGCTTTTATAAGTTTGTTTTTGAGGTGGAGGAAGCCGGAGACACCTTCCTGGATTTCGGCGGCTGGGGAAAAGGCTGTGCCTTCCTCAATGGTTTCAATCTGGGACGGTTCTGGGAAATAGGGCCGCAGAAGCGTCTGTATATTCCTGCGCCGCTGCTTAAAAAAGGCAGGAATGAAATTATTTTATTTGAAACAGATGGAAAGACGGCTCCTGAGATCAGCCTGAAGGCGGAGCCGGATATAGGATAAAAATCAGGAATGGTAAGGGAAGCTTTGTGCGGAAAGCCTTCGATTTTGTCTGAAAGCGTGCCGGAATAACGTACAAAAGCAGGATTTTGTAATAATTTGTATTTTACCGATTTTTTCCTGAAAAGTCTTGGTTAATTCCCTGGTATGTATTATAATGAAAATAGTAATGATACCGGTTTCAGAGCGGCAGAGATTCGGAAGCTGCACAGGACAACTGAAAACGGGGGAGGCAAAGCATGGAAAAAGAAACGATCAGTATATATACAATTGCAAAAGAAGCAGGCGTATCACCGGCCACGGTTTCCAGAGTCCTTACAGGCAATGCGAAGGTGAGTGAAGAAAAGAAGAGCAAAGTGGAGGCTCTGATCAGAAAGTATGATTTCAGGCCCAATGCGCTGGCAAGAGGCTTAAGCAGTGTGGAGACCAAGATGATTGGCCTGATGGTCTCCGACATACGGAACCCGTTTTATGCGACTATGGCGGTGGAATGCGAAAAAGCGGCAAATGAAAACGGCTATCTGCTTTTATTGTGCAATTCCCTGGGGAGCAACGAGATGGAGGTTTCCTATCTGGAAAAGTTTTCGGGGCAGAGGGTGGATGCTATTATCCAGATCGGCGGAAAAGTGGATGAGCTGGTATCCGATACCAGTTATGTGGAAAATATCAACAGAGTGGCAAACACGACGCCGATTCTGATTACGGGAAAACTGGACGGCGCGGACTGTTACCAGGTGAATATCGACGAGGGGCAGTCCATGGAGCTGCTGATGCAGTTTCTCATTGAAAACGGCCATCAGGATATCGCTCTGATGGGCGGACGTGATAATGTTAAATCCACACTGGATAAAAGGCTGCGTTACCGTCAGATGCTTCGGAAGTATGGAATTTCCGTCAGAGAGGAATACATTGTGGATGGAAGCAGCTATGATATCGAAAGCGGCAGTGCCGCGATGTACCGGTTTATCAGAGAGGATCACCCCATGCCCAGCGCGATCATCGCCATCAATGACTTCACGGCGGTGGGGATTGTACGGGCGCTCAGGGAGCAGGGCATGCGGATACCGGAGGATGTGTCCGTGGTGAGCTTTGATAATACCTATATTGCGGAAACCTGCATGCCCAGGCTGACCTGCGTGGGTTATGATTATAAGCTATTCGGCAAGCTTTTGATAGAAACGGCGATAAAAGCCATCCATAATGAAGAGCCTCCCCGGGTACAGATGGTGAAGTCGGGCCTGGTTATCCGTGATTCCTGTAAACAGCTGAAGTGAAGACTGAAGCAGCGCTGCATCCGGCCGGGAAAGGGAAAGGGTTTATATGTTTTACCGGATAAACCTGCAGTATCTGCCTTCGGTCAGACTGGCAGATTCGGTGGTGATTGAGCCGCCCTATGTGCACAGGCGCAGAAAGGCAGACGAATATATTGTATATCTGATAAAAAAAGGGGTCATGTATCTGGAGGAAAACGGAGAAACGGTAACGCTCCAGCCGGGGGATATGTATGTGCTGGACCCAAGATATATCCATGTGGGTGTGAAGGCCTCCTGGTGTGAGTATTTCTACGTGCATTTCCGGCATCCGGATATGGAGCCTCTTGAAGAAGAGACAGGACTGCAGAAGCTTTTGCTGGAAAACAGGCAGGCTTCTGTTCAGAGTGATATTTTCAGCTATGAAAAGTGTGAAGGCCAGAGCCTTTACCTTCCTAAAAGCTATCATATGCATGATTACAGCAGCCTGGTGAAGGTGACGGAGCTTCTGAATGAAGCGATGGAGCGGAATATCACCCAGCTGGAAAATTATAAAATTCTGCTGGCCTGTAAGGTGCTGGAGGCCTTCGTGGAAATAAGCAGAAGCTGCGTGACGGAGGAAACGGTGGCTTATGTGGAGAAGCAGCCCCGTTCTTACCGGAATGTGCAGGAGCTTTTGAATTACCTGAACAGGGAATATGCGGCAGATATTACAGGACAGTCCCTGGAAAAAGAGTTCGGTGGCAATTTCGATTATATGAACCGGACGTTTAAAAAAGTAACGGGACAAACCATCTTTAAATATCTGAACCGGGTTCGGATAAATCATGCCAAGGCGCTTATTCTGAATTCACCCCTGAAGATGTCCAGGATTGGAGAGAGTGTCGGATTCCCCGACGAGTATTATTTCAGCAGAGTCTTTAAAAAATATACCGGAAAATCCCCCACGGAATATGCCAGGGAAGGAATGAACGGAAGAAAAAACGGGAAGTGACCGAAAGGTTATTTCCCGTTTTTTCTTCCGTTCGCGCAGCTCATTGCCAGCAGATGAAAGTCCATGCACCGGTTATCGTGATAAAATCTTTTCATAAGCTGGGCCAGGGGATGGTTTTCCAGCCCGCCGCTGGGATCGTGGTGCCGCAGGTATTTCTGAAACGGTATCGTATTATTCCTGGAAACACGGAGGAAAAAAGGTTCCGTATCCTGAAAAACGGCATCGACCAGGCAGCAGATCAGAAGCTGCTGTTCCCTTTTGCAGACGATACGTTCAGACTGGTACATGACTTTTCCCGAGGAGGAAAGAAAGCGCATGGTATAGAAGCCCAGCCCCCGCAGTGAGGGACCTTCCTTCAGGGAAGGGAAGCCGCCTGATGAAGGAAAGCCTATGGACTCATATACTTCAAGCCAGATGGAACGCCCCTTTTTCAGGAGGCAGCTGAAAGCAATGTTCTGTGCAAAATTTTCCGTTTCCGATCCATCAAATTCAATCCCCATTTCCGTCATGAAGCAGATGGGATCGTATTCCATCACCTCCCAGTGAAGCGCCCCCTTTCGTGTACGATCCGTAAGGGCTGCCAAGAGCCTGCGGATTTCCAATGAATCAAATTCCATGCTGTGTCCTTTCGCCGGAGTAATTTCCGAATGATTTTTATGTAGTAGTGACTCAAACATCGCACAAGCCCCTGTCCCTTCCGGCCAATGATTGGGGGACTGCCGTCCGGATGGATGCCTTCCCCTCGGCTGGCTATGCAGGAATCCTTACAGGGGGCACTTCCGTTCGGATAAACACGCAGCGGTACTAAGGTTGCACAGGACGCAACCTAAGGACCGGCGTATTTATAC
>ERZ791885.826-NODE-826-length-25167-cov-9.863452_pt1 | contig 25167 bp, 8 predicted proteins | sample MGYA00510159_ERZ791885 | MGnify/ENA primary metagenome ERZ791885 (study PRJEB30046, sample SAMN00792054) | human gut metagenome | study: EMG produced TPA metagenomics assembly of the A metagenome-wide association study of gut microbiota in type 2... | reverse complement strand
CAAGCCGGCCCACGCGGGCTTGGCCGAAACGGTCGAAGGCGCGGGCGTAGAACGGGGTGACGCAGCTCATGGCCAGCACATAGGCGGCGCTCATGGTGCCGGCGATGGTCCAATTGTCGTAGAGATGGTTGAGCGCCAGAACGATGCCGAGACTCATCATGGAAATCGGCAATCGTGCCACCGCACCGGACAGGCAGAACGCCTTGGCTCCGGGCAGCATGAACAGGCGCTGATAGGGCGAGTGGGCAGCGGACGACTTCGAAACCGCGCGAGTCGTGGACACAATAACTCCTTACTGGTGCGTTGTCCGGCACGTGCGCCCGCCCACACGTGCCATCCGAGGGTAGCGGTTCCCCAGCAACGTCACGCGGTGCGTTTCAACCGCGGACCGGTACGTGGCCAGTCGTCCTCATCGTCGGAGATGCCTTGCGATGCATAAGGTCTCTCCACCGGTGAAGGCCGTCCGATGCTGTACAGGTCATGAGCCTTTGGGCTCAGTCGTTGTCAGATTGTTCGGGAATGCCGGAGCTCAACTCGGTAAGGATTTCCTGTTTGGTTTTCGCACGGGCGTGAAGCTCGCGCAAGCCCTCGTCGGGCTCACTGACATAGTAGAGAGTGGCGTCGATACTGTCCAATTCCACACCTTCGACCGCTGCCAGCAGCAGTCGGTACATGTCGAGCTGGGCAAGTTTGCGGGTGATGTCGTCTGGCTTGGTGGGCCGACGACCGGTTTTCCAGTCGACCACGGTAAAGCGTGCGGTGGTGCTGGACGGGTCAAGTCCACCGATGAATACCGCATCGAGTTTGCCATTGACTAGGCCCACGCCCGGCACGTCCACGACAATGGCACGCTCCGTCCACGCCGGGATGCGCTTGGCCCACGATGATTCGGCCAGTCTGCGCTGCCACGCCACCAGCTTGGACTCGGTGGCATTGTCGCTACTTATGGAAGTGGCGGAGGCGGCGGATACGGCGGATGCGGATTGTTGAGCCGTGGGCTGTGGGACAGCGGGCTGCCGTGTGGATGGCTTGCGGCATTGCCGCTCCCGTTCGGCCAAATCGGCCAACATGGCTTCCCGGGAAACGAATCCCGCATCCTGACCTGTATGCGGCATACTTGATTCGGCTTCATATGCCAGTACCGCTTCATCCGGCTTACCGGCATTGATGAATTGCTCAGCCCACGCATGGAACTGCGTGCCGGCTTCGGCCGCCGGAGACGATATTCGTGGAATCGGACGGATAATGCTACGCCAGTAGAGGCGCTCCTCCCGTTCGCTCATGCCACCTACGCGGGCTTGCAGGCTTGTCACGTTCTGACGTCCGGCGGCCAGAATGCGTTGCGCCTTGGCTTTGACTGCCTCATCAAGCGACTGGCCGCTGGCGGCATCGGCCATCAAATCGGCGTCGTCCACCAGCAATTGCGCCCGTTGCAGCAGTGGACCGGCGTCTTGGTGCTGCTCAAGTGACGAGGAATCTGCGGCGATAACATCGATGCCACGTGACAGCTGTTCATGCACTGCGTCGCTGAGGGTAGCCGGCCACGGCAATTCGACAGCGGCATCCGTCTGCGTAATCGGCGTCTGCCATGCCTCCCCCACCACGGCGTCACCGTATGCCGCGGCATGCTCTCCGATAAAGAACCCTTCGGGAGGGGCAATCGCTTCGCCTTGCGCCGAGATCAGCATGGGCTTCCCGGCATTGGCGGCTTGCAGCCGTTCCACACAGTCCTGAGCCGATATCGCATGTTCACGGGCTTGGAGCGCGTCATGCACTTCAAGCCAGAAATTGGATGGCTGAGCGGCGCGAGAGCCTTTGGGCACCACTGACGGGTCCCGCCCGGATTCGCCCGTATAGGCGCAATAGGTCATCAGGGCATCTTCTCGCGCACGGGTAAGCGCCACATACATCAATCGACGTTCGTCGGCATGCAGCCGGCGCCCATATTCCTCCGCCTGCGTCAAATACCAGCCGGATGCATCCACTTCTTCCACGCCATCGCCGAATTCGCGCATGGAGCCGAACACTTCATCATCAATAAGCTCCACATCATCCAAAGCCGCCAACGATGCGATGGGGTCGGCTTCCACATCGGTATCATGGGGGAATCGCGGCAGAATGCCGGCATCGGCACGCATAGGCACGGGTACGGCGGTGGGGTTGGTGAGCCAGGAGTCGGCGGTCTCATGATATTCGGGTGCGGTCCAGTGACCTTGCTCGGTGCCTCCCGTATGGTGCTCGTCCAGCACGATCTTGAGATGGTCGCCCTGATTGCTGGGGAATCCGACGGCGGTAAGCCCCACTACCGCAACGGCATCCCATTCCAACCCTTTGGACTGGTGTACGGTCATCAGTTCCACATCCACCGGAGCGTCGGGGAGACTGGCGGCTTCATCCTCCACCGAAGCCAGATGATCCACCCATGTGATGAACCCATGCAACGAGGGAGTTTGCTCAGCGGCAATCTCTTGCGTGTACGTATCCACCAAATCCACAATCGCATCCATAGGCATATGCGCCAAAGCGGGATTGGCGCGGTGCTGCGGATTATGCAGCACACCGGCCAATACGGTGTCGATGTCAAGATCCAACGCTTCTATGCCGGCGCGAATCACGTCGCCCAGTGGCCGCCCGACGGCATCATGCACCTGACGGAGCATCACCGCGGCCCGGGTTATGGCGTTGCGCCCGTGTGCGCTCAACCGTTCAAGCAGTTTTACCAGGTCGCCGCGTAGCAATACGTCTGGCAGGAATACCGCATTGGCCACCTGATCGCGGTACTCACGCACCACAGCCGCCCATTCATTCGCTGGTGTATCCGGTTGGGCAAGGCCGGCCTGCACCAATGCTTGGAAGCGTTGTTCCGTGTTCTGTTCTTCAGCAAAACGGGCCAACATGGTCAAATCCGCTGCGGACATGGTGAATCGTGGCGTGGCCAGCAAGCGCATCAGCGATCCCGTATCGGTGTGGTCGGCGGCCACGTGCAGCAACGCCATCAGATCGCGGATTTCCGGACGTTCCAACAGCGCGGAATAGCCGACCACGAATGTGGTCAATCCGGCCTGTTCCAATGCCGCCTGATATTCGGGCATATGTGATTTGGACCGAAACAGCACGGCGACCGGCGCTTTCTGTTCGCCCGGCATCTGTTCCTGTTGTTCGGCTGCGGAACGGTGCCGTGCGATGGCCGTCTTGCAGAAACGCACTACGGCGTCGATCTCCTGCCCGGCCGTGGCGAAGCCCAGTACTCCCAATGTTCCTTCGGGGGCATCAGGCATGGGGTCGAGCGATGAGACATCGACCTCACGCATCAATGAGCTGGAAGGACGCGACGGATTGGAGCGCAACGGCAGCGTGAGATTATTGGCGGCTTCGAGCACTATACGGCTGTTTCGCCTGGTGACGGACAGCGGGAATGGCTTGTATCCGGCAGACAGGTGGAAATCTTGCTGGAACATACGGAATGCACCAGGGCTGGCACCACGCCATGCGTAAATCGACTGGAACGGATCACCCACCGCGTTGACGGCGGACCTCTGTGACGCATCCACGTGGAACAGTGCTGCCAGCAGAGCGGCCTGCGTGGTGGAGGTGTCCTGATATTCGTCGAGCAGCACGTGGCTGTACCTGCGGCGCGTACGCTCTCCGATGGAGGGGAAGCGCTCGATAAGCTGATACGCGGCAATGGTGAAGTCGGAGAATTCGGCCATATTGCGTTCCCGCTTGGATTGGGCATAGGCCTCCACCAGCTGGAGCAGAATATCGCGTTTGCGTGTGGTCTCCAGCAGCGCACCGCAATGATAGGTGCAGCGGGCGTGCAAATGTTCGGCACGGTCATCGAGCTTGGCTTGCCAGCTGGCGTCGGTATCTTTCTTCAGTCGTTTGATCTTGGGGATTTTCGGCTCGTCCTCGGGCATGGGTTCGTCTGCAACGGCTTGTTGCAATCGATTGATGAATGCCGAATCCCATTGCCGTACTCGATTGATCGCATCATCGAAGCTGGTGCAGCCGGCACCGATCATGGCACTGCCAATGGCATCCGACAACGCCAGAACACGGTTCGCCAAACTGGAGAAGGCGCCAAAATCCTCACTGAACGCCAGATCCATGTGACTGTCGATGACTTCGGTGGCCAGTTGAAGCGCTCCGGCTGCGCTCAATGGTTGCGTGTTCTGATCGAATCCGACAAGCAGTCCATATTGGCGCACGATGGTCTGGAAGAAGGCGTCATACGTGAAAATGGCCGGCTTGAGGAATGCCCGATCAGACACCGTGGCGGTCGTAGAGCCCGCCATATCACCGGCCACTGCGGCGGAGACGCGTTCCAGCAGTTCGCCTGCGGCCTTGCGTGTGAAGGTCAGGCCAAGGATGCGTTCAGGTGCCACACCTCGATTGATAAGCGCGATGATGCGTTGGGTCATCGTAAAGGTTTTGCCGGAACCGGCACCGGCAACCACCAATACGTCAGCATCGACTGGCGCATCGATGATGGCGGCCTGTTCCGCACTGGGAGTGAACGTGCTCATGCTTGCCTCGTTTCGAAAATCGTGTCGATCTGGCCTGCACAGGCAGGGCAGACGTTCTTCATACGGCAGAATCCGATATGGGTGTCTTGCGGATGGGCCTCGATGATGGCTGATCTGCTGGCCGCCGCGGCATAGAATACGCGGGCGATCATGGTCAGCGACCATAACGTCTGCGTACCGGCGAGCGCGGCGAATTGCGCCCACGCTTCGGCACTCACACCTTCGGGAGGAGTAGCCGGATCTATGGCGGGTATGTCGAAGAAACGGTTGGGGTCTTTATACCAGTATCGGGGCGTGAACGGTTCGGCATTCAACGAGCCATCAGTGAACAGCGGCGGCTGGAAGGCACCTTCCGGAGCGTAGCTTCTGGCTGGTGCCGCATTCTGCCCGACATGGAATAGCACGCTTTGGCTGATATGCGGCATTGCGGCAAGTGCCTTGGCACCGCGCGGCCCGTCTTCGGGGAACACGAGGCCAAGCTGATAGCACACGAGCTGCAAATCATTGAAAATCTGTTTGACCGTGGGCGTACTGCCTGTTTTGTAGTCAATGAGGCGAATGCATTCGCCGCCGTCTGCGAGTACGCGGGTTTCCATACGGTCGATGCGCCCGGACAGTCTCACGGTCAGATGCTCGTCCATGCCTTCCGGCCACCCTCCGACCAGTGCTCCCATCAGACGGACCAGCGTGTTCCGACCGATTGGGTGCAGGCCGGGCACGGCATTGTATGCGTCGAGTATGTCACGCACATCGAATCGTGCGGCAAACTCCCGTTCGCATTCGGCACCGGCCAATGCGCCAATGCTGAAGTTGCTGGAGTTCTTGCCAAGATACGTTTCCGGATCGGCGTCGCTGCGCACAAAGTAATCGGCGATGTTGCGCAGGGTATCCGCCGCGGACTCGTCCTTACGGGTGGCCTCATAGCGGTTCCGGGTGTCGGCTACGGCATTCGGATCAGGACGTTTGCTCTGATAGATGGCATTAAGCCGTGCCGAGACAGCCTCGATGCGACGTTCCGTGCCGGCCGTGGAGTCCAAGCCCAGTGCGGCCAACGCCTGGGCATTGTGGGAAAGATGGTCCAGCCCTTCCTCGCTGCCTTGCTGCGCAACCGCATGGATGAGGGTTCCGAAACTGGTGGCCACGGAGCTGGGGCGAGGACCGGCGAACCGGTTCTCCAGCATCCAGCACACCGGGCACGCCCATAGGCTGTCGACCGCCGATGGAGATAAGGTGACCATGGGCGCGGCCTGCGCATCCGTCTTGCCTTTCCCTGTTTGGATACCGTCAGGCTGTACACCACCAGATGACGCGCTGTCGGATGAGGCACTGTCAGATGAGGTATCGCCAGATGACGCACCGCCAGATGACGCGCTATCCGATTGGGCCGGCGATTCCACAAACGCCCAGCTCTGCGGATTTGCGGCGCGCACACCATGCTCTAACAGGAGTGTCAACGCAATCGCGGCGTCCTTTGCGGCAGCCTGCTGCGGTTGAGCAGTGGCCAGAACCGCGCGGGCGGCGCTGACCAACCCACGTGGGTCGGCGTCCAATCCGGCCAGATCATATTCGGCGAATCCCGCATGTGCCCCCACTGTGGTGAAAGGCGCCTGTTGCCGGTTGCGCGGATAGTATTCCGGCAGATACCCGAAGAGAAAGTCCGAGGGGCTCATGCTGTCGTTCCATACCGCGCTGATCATGATTCGCCGTGCACGGGTCAGCGCGACCAGGAAACTCTTCTTCTCGCCCGACAATACAGCCGCGAACCGCGGATCATGCCCGGTTTTGTCGCTTTCTTCAAGCGCTCCCCTCAGCACGAGCTCGGCAAGGTCTTCACCACCGAACATGGTGTTGCGCCCGGCGAGGTTCGGCCACACGTCTTGCTGGACCACCGGTATCCACGCATATTCCCAGTGGCGTCCGGCCGCGCCTGCCGGCGTAGTCAATGTCACCGCGTCTTCCACCGGTCCTATGTGGGCCAAGGAATCGGCCTGCACTTCCATGCCCCGAACCTGTGCCATGAATGACGTGATGTCTCGACTGGCGGTGGAATCATCGGCGAACTGGAACAGGCGCATTGCCGCGTCCAGCCGGTCATTGGCCGTACGCCCCTCTGCCGTGTTGAATAATGCCGCACGCTGCCAGACCGGTGCCAGACCGGTGGCGTTCCACGCAACAGACAGCGCATAGCGCGGCTGTACGCGCTGGCTTGCCGGCAGCCGCTCCAAGCCGGAAGCAACGCTGCCCACCAGATGCCACAGGTTCGCAAAAGCGCGGGCCTGAGGGTCGTTGCCGAGCACCGCGTGGATGGATGCGAGCGCAGCCTGCGCCGGCGCGGCGGCATCATCAATGGCAAGCATCACGTACAGCGCGTCAGCGCCAAAGGCCAAGTCATCGCCGGACGGTTCACCGAGTATTTCGACAGACACTGGCAACGAAGTCACTGACGACGAAACCGCTGACGTCGAAACCACTGACGAGGATGTTTCACGACCTGTTTCACGCCGTGTTTCATGGTATGTTTCACGCAATGTTTCCCATGCCGTCGTCAGAGAGGTCAGCATGGCATCATCCGTGGCGAGATGCGCCAGCGACTCCAACGACCCCATGGCCGATTCGATCGGCGCAAGCCTTGCGGGACGCCCCTGACCGGGTTTGGCCCCGGCACTCACCAACGGGCCGTTCATCAACGTGGCCACTCTAGTCCTTATATATGCCGCGCAGGAAGCCAACGTCATCTGGCATTCCGCCATCCCCTCGGCACGCAATCGGGCAAGCTCCACAAGCGCGAACAATCCCTGCACGAAAGTCTCGTCCTTCAAAGGACGGGTGACCGACGAATACCGCACCGGTACACCATCTCGGCGCAGTCGTTCGCCGAACAGCCGCACGGCGGCATTGTCGTGGGTGATGACCGCCATGTCGTTCCACCGAATATGCCGGTCAAGATGCGACCGCTTGATGCGCCAGACCACATCATCCAGCTCCTCACGTGAGGATCGGTACAGGCCGGCGGTCACCGTGCCGTCCGCCTGATAATTCGCTGCATCGACTCCGCCCAGTATGGCGGTCAGCTTGCCGGGACGCTCGGCCGGAGGCAGCGGCTCGTCTTCCGGCGAGGGAATCGACAGCGAAATACGAGACGCGATCACATCAGCCATCGTCATGTGCGACTGATCAGCGACGGCACTGCCGCCAACCAGCTGTTCTTCCTTGGCCTTCAGCCGCCCTTCCACGGCACGGCGCATCAGATATTCCGGATACGATCCGCGGAAGGTCTGCACCGATTCATCCGGGTTGCCGACCAGCACCAACTTGACGCCGGCATTCCCCAACTCCTCCAAGAAGCGCATACCGGCCAGCGTGGTGTCTTGAACATCATCCACAACCAGCAGCCGGGGCAAGCCCAACGCCTCCATACGCATAGGCCGGCCGGAATCATCCGCGTGATCGGCGGCGAATGCCTCACGCACCACACGAGCGCCTGCCACCAGTAGATACGAGGCATCCAAACGGTATTGCCCCGGATATACCGCGCTTTGGGCTGCAATATATTCGCGGCGCAACGCGAAAGCCAAACGCCATTGCACCGACAATCGCGCGTCCTCCGTCACGGCGTCCAAAAGACGTGGCTCTTCGTGAACGCCTACACCGAGCTCGTCCAATCGGGCCAGCATATCGCGCAACTGGCTGATAAACGCATCTGAAATACCTCGCGTGAACCTATCCGCGCTGGTCGAGCCGCCTGCCGACGTCGGAGACGGCGAATCCGACCCTTGTTGCGGGAGGCTTGATTGTGCGGAAGCGGCAGAGCCGGGCATCTCGCCGGCACCGGCATCGCGTATGAGTTTCGCCCAGTCATCCTGGGCAAAGTAGACGCGTAGCAAATCACAGGTGCCGCAATCATCTCCCGCTACGGCATGGCGCAGATGCACGGCCATGACTTGACGCAGCAAAGCATCCTGTTCCGCACCGTTCAGCAATCGAGGCGACGGCAATCCAGTTCCCTCGCGCGAAGCTGATATGGCCCGGAATGCCACGGCACCCAGCGTGGTGACCGGCCTGGCCTGCACGGAAAACCCGAGCTCACGAATCACCCGATTGCCCAATGCGTCGGCGGCCACACGGCCGGATACGGCCATCACCGCCTGCGTGCCACCGTAGCGGCGCAGCCCCGCCATCAACACCGATAAGGCGAATTCAGTTTTGCCGCTTCCAGGCGTGCCGACAATCAGCCTCGCCGCTCCATCACGGTCGATGCCGTCCAGCACTGTTCCAGGTTCAAGTCTCGTCATCATGGCTCCAGCCTAAACCCGACCGTCACAGAGGGGAAAATTTTACCGAACCCGACGAAGAATCGTACCCTTGACGGTATCCTGTAGAACGAATGCAGGGAGAGTGCATTTTCCAAGGAGGGAGGGGACAGATGGACTATATTCCGATGAGGCCGCCGAAGCTGCCCGGATATGATTTCGTCCAGATGTTGGGAAGCGGTGCCACCGCCACGGTGTACCTATATAACCAGCGTATGCCCGCACGCCCGGTGGCGGTAAAGGCCAGCGCCAAAACCCTTGACCCACGGGCCGCTGTCCTGTTCAACCGCGAGGCCAACTTCATGGCCAAGCTGTCATCCCACCCGTACATTCTGCCGGTATATGGTGCCGGCGTCACCTCCGATGGCCATGGCTACATCGTCATCGAATATGCGCCGGGCGGCACCTACAACAGCATCATGAAGGCCCGGTCCATGACCTGCGAGCAGGTACTCGACCTCGGCATCAAGCTGTCAAGCGCGCTGTTCACCGCGCATCGCAGCAATATCATCCATCACGACATCAAGCCCAGCAACATTCTCATCACCTCGCAGGGCTTGCCTGTTCTGGGTGATTTCGGTATCTCCACCGATGTGTATGACCGTACCGAAACCGGATTCTCGCCGCCGTGGGCACCGCCTGAAGTGCTTCAGCATCTGACCAATGGTTCGGAAGCCGCCGACATCTATTCACTGGCGGCCACCCTGTACGCCATGTTCGTCGGCTGCTCGCCATTCCAGCACGATTATCACCCGCGTTCGCAATCGGAACTGATTTCGCTGATCGTCAACCAGCCATTGCCTCGCCTCAACCGCCCCGACGTGCCGGCCGATGTGGAAGCGGTGCTGCGCCGGGCCCTGAACAAGGACCCCGACCAGCGGTACTACTCCGCGTTGGAGTTCGCACGTGCCATGCAGCGTGTGCAATTCGCATATTTCGGGCATGCCACTCCCGTTACCGTGGAAGGGATGCCGGCCTATCCCAAAGACATCGAGCGTCGGCGCCGGGCCACGGACCAGCGAGATCAGATCACCCGTTCGTCACGGCGATGGGTCAAACCGGTGGGTATTACCGTCGGTATACTTGCGGCGATCACCGCAGCGGCACTGATATTCGCCTTCGTGGTCGTTCCCCGCATGGACAGCGCCACCGGATCAGATACCAAACAGGTGGCGACGCCCGGCACCAAGGATGATGACAACAACCGCAATAATCAGGATGACGTGATCACCGATACCGCGAACGCCCAGATTCCTTCCCCGGAGAATCTGAACGGCACCTATGCGGCGGATGGGTCATCCGTGACGTTCACCTGGACGAATCCAGACCCGCAAAGCGGTGATACCTATGCGTGGGCCATAGTGCAGGGCAGCAATACCGACCAGAGCGCGCAAACCGTCACAACGTCAGATCCCACGGTGACCGTCAACGCGCAGGAAGGCTCGCAGACCTGCATTCAGGTGTCCATTGTGCGCAAGAACCGCCAGATGTCCGTCAGCCCCGCCATCGCCTGTGCGGCCAAGCCGCAAGAATGATCCGCTCGCCACTGCCGGGCATGCCACCTTGGCATTGCGTATCGCATCAGACGTGCGCCCAGCAGCGGCGAATTCACCAAATGGACAACAGGAACGGCAGGTATCGGAACCGTAAAGCGTTGTCATTACACCAGCAACCAGAGAAAACAGGGGTCAGGGAGTTCAGATGGCCACATCGTCCCAGTCATACGATCGTCGCCGACGCATCAGCGCGGCTTTGCGCCGCCTTATGCCCTCCGAAGGGCATACGTGGACGGTTCCCGTAATCACGCTCCTGCTGCTTCTGGGACTTGTTGCCGGCGCGGTGATCATGAGCACCGTCACGCGCCGCCATGTGCAACTGGACGATGGCACCGTATGGGTCACTTCGCTGAAAAACCAGAAGGCCGCACGATTCAACGTAAAGAACAAGGAGGCCGACGCCGGCGTCTCCTCCTCCGCCCCACGATTCGACATCGCACAGCATAATGGCGACACCATCCTGACCGAAACGACCAAAGCCTCCACCATCAAGGCATCCACGGTCAGCACCGGTGTCAAGACCGACATCAAAGCCAACACCACCACTGTGGTCGGCGGGGATACCGCAGCCCTGATCAACGAGAAGACCGGCAATGTGTGGACCGGCTTGTCGGAAAACCTTGATTCCGTGACCCCCACCACTTCCGATCCGAAAATAAAGCTGGGCGAGGGCGGGCGCATCGCAGTAACCCACGATGGCAAAGTCTACGGATACCGTCCATCCGACGGTATGGTGCTGCGTCTTGACAATCCCAGCAGCGCCAACGTCAAAACCCTCGAATCGCTGACCGACGGCAAGCAGCAGACCGTTGAAAGCTTTACCGTCATCGGGAGCACGCCGGTAATCGCAACCGGCAAAACCGTCATATTCAAGGGCGGCCGCGTCGATGTCGACACGACCGGCACCCTCACCCTTCAGGAGCCTCCCACCGATGACATACAGTCCGATTGGGTGGCCGCGGCATCACCGAGAGGCCTTGCGCTTATCCCGTTGAAGTCCAATGCCAAGGCGAATTTCATAGCCAACGGGGGCAAGGCGAATCCAGCACGACCGGTATCGTCCAAGGGCTGCGTGTACTCGGCTTGGAGCCAGAAGGCCAGCAACTACATTCGCGCCTGCTCCCCCACGGATACCAGCGTCAAGCCGCAAACCCTCGAATCCGTCAATACTACTTCCGAATTGGTGTTCCGCACCAACCATCGCCTTGTGGTGCTCAACGACACGGTTAACGGCAATGTGTGGAACCCTGAGGATTCCACCAAAGTCATCAAAATACAGTGGAACAAAATACAGACCGAGCAGACCGAGAAAGAACAGCAGAACAACGACTCGGCCAACAACCACCACGACTTCTCCAAGACCTGTTCCGCACAATCCGGCCAAATCAAAGCCGAGGATGATGAAATCGGCGCACGAGCCGGTTCGGAACAGATTCTCGACGCGCTGCGCAATGACGAGCAGACCGATTGTTCCGTACTGAAAATCACCAAGGTTGGCGCACCAAACAACAAAGACGTCACCATTTCGCCGATTTACGACGGCCGGTATCTGCAACTCGATGCCTCCGCCGCATCCGCAGGCACCGTTACCTTTACTTACGATATTTCCGATGGTCGCGGCCAGACCTCTTCCGCCACGGTGACCGTAACCCTGAATGATGGAGGCAACCACGCTCCCGTACAGTTCGACACTCCTCCCGAGATCGATGTGGAGCAGGGAGCCAGTTATACCGCCAATGCGCTGAGCAGCTTCAACGATCCGGATGGAGACCCGCTCACTCTGGTCTCCGCTGTGGCCCAGAACACCGACCAGGTGCAGGTGTCCACCCGAGCCGACGGCCAGCTTACGTTCAACACCGGTGCGCTGGCGTCGGGACGTGTGGGCGTCGAGGTCACCGTCTCCGACGGCACGGCGACCGGCACCGGCATGGTGTATTTCTCGGTCAAGCCCGCGAACACCTTGGCCGCGGTCATCGACCCGGTAGCGAAAACCACCGTTCCCAACACGGATACCGTCGTCAAGCTGTCCTCTTATGTGCATGGCACTTCCTTGCAGCCGGCACAACTGACTCAGGTGGATACGCCCAACGGCGCTTCGACGACCACCAATGCGGCGGATATGTCGTTGACGTTCAAGGCCACCAATCCCGGCACCTATTATGTGCCCTACATCATTACTCAAGGTTCGATTCCGGCCACCGGATTGGCTCGAGTCGAGGTGCAGCCCGCCACCGGCGAGGCCGCCAAACCGGTTGCCGCCAACGATGTCGCCCTGCTTGGCGCGGATAATACCGCCATTGTGGAGCCGCTCACCAATGACGTCGATCCGATGGGCGGTGTGCTGTCCGTCACCACGGTGAGCGCACCGGCCGACTCCGGCATCAAGGTTGGTCTCGTCAGCCATAAGCGCGTGTATATCACCGCGCGTCAGGTGCCCACGAAGCCCGTCGCCCTTACCTACACCGTGGCCAACGCCTCCGGAACCGCCAAGGGCACCATCGTGTTGCAGCCGCCGGCTCTGGCCACCTCGAATTCAGTGCCCAAGGCCAGCAATATCAATGCCCAGGTGCGTACCGACGGCATCGTGTCCGTGGATGTGCTTGACCATGTGGCCTACTCGGATGGCACCACGGTCAAACTCAAGAACAACCTGCAATACGACAAGGGGACGTTCAAGGGTCTGGCCTTCGTCTCTGGAGACACGGTCCGCTACCAAGCATCCAGCGAGACCGGCAACTTCCCCATCACCTATACGGTTGAAGACAATCTGGGTAATGTGGCTTCCGCCAATATCACCATTACCGTGCATAAGAGCGACGCAGCGAGCAAGGCCGCGCCAACCCCGCATGACGCCGAAGCGCAGGTTGCCGCCGGGCAGAAGGTCCGCATCCCCATCACACTGACCGGCATAGACACGGATGGCGACGACGATCAGCTGTTGGGTCTGGGCAACAAGGCACCCACGCTGGGCCGCATATCCGAAGTCGGTTCCGACTACTTGGTCTATGAAGCGTATCCGGATTCGTCCGGCACCGACACCTTCTCCTATGCCGTGGAGGATTGGACCGGTCAGCGCGCACAGGCGCAGATCCGCGTGGGCGTATTCCAAGGATCGTCCGACTCCGGCGTATACGCCAGGGATGACGAAATCACGTTGAGGCCCAATACGGCCGCAACCGTGCCGGTCGCGCAGAACGACATCTCCGGCGACAACACCAATCTGACCGTCGACAAGCATGTCGAGGTCCAAGGTCTCGACGGGGTGAGCGTGAAAGACAATATGCTCTCCTTCACCACGCCCGACAGCGCCACCACCGACTATATCGCCTACACGGTCAAAGACAAGGCCGGCTTGTCCGATACGGCCACCCTCACGGTAAACGTGGATCCGAATGCCGCCATCGAGCCGCCTACCGCCTACGACTATCGCGTGCCGTCCGCCGCCACCATCGATAAGAAGTCCGTGGATGTGGATGTTTCCCAGTGGATCGCCAATCCTTCCGGCACAGCCAATGAGCTCAAGGTCGGCGTGCATCCCTCCGCCAGCGCTCACGCTCACGTCAGGGGCGGCGAGCATTCGACCACCATCACCGTCGACCTGACGTCACAGGCGCGAGCCGTGCCTTACACGGTGACCAATACGAAATACAACATCACCTCCACCGCGTTCATCCAGGTACCGGCCTATGGTGTCTTTCCGCCCACGTTGCGTCCCAAGGCACCGGAATTGAAGGTCAATTCGCGCGAGACCATTGAAATCAACATCAATGACTATGTCCGCGTCGGCGCCGGCAAGGAACCGTATATCGAAAGCGCTGATTCCGTCAGCGCCACCAAGGCCTCCAACTCCGATTTCTACGTGAACGACAAGACCCTGAAGTTCACTGCGGCAAAAGACTACGCAGGCCCCGCCTCCATTACCTTTACCGCTGTGGATGGCAAGCAGGGATCGGATAAGACCAAGATCATCAATTCCGCAGTGATCACTCTCCAGATCACGGTGATAGGCCGCGATGTGCCGCCGCCCACGTTCTCGTCCTCCACTATTGATGTCGAGGCGGGCGCGGACCCCAAGACCGTTGATCTGACGGCGCTCACCCATGCACCGTCCGGCGTGTATGACGACGAAAAGCAATACACGTATTCCGGTGGAAGCTCATCATCCAGGCAAATCACCGCAAACCTGTCCCGTTCCGGTAGCTTGCAGGTTTCCGCCACCAAGGATGCCGCTCCTGGCACCACCGCGTCCATTCCCGTGCAAATCGCATACGGCGCGGGCACCGTGAATGCCGGTGTGACCGTGCGCGTAGTGTCTTCGACCCGTCCGCTGACACGCGTCGGCAACAAGACGTTGAAGATCAAGGCCGGTGCCAGCGATGCCGTGAACGTGCTTACCGGCGCGTACAATCCGTTCCCCGATTCCTCGCTGACCGTCATCAGCTGCAAGGCGGATGACGCCGCCAAACTCACCATCGCCGGATGCGATGCCTCCGGAAACATCACCATCGCCGTCGCATCCGATGTAGGTGCTTCCACGAACACCGTGCTCGTCACCGTGCAAGACGGCACCAAGTCCAAGGATCGTGAAGTCACCGCATCGATTACCGTGTCCGTGATCGACAAGCCCGAGCCGCCACTGCTCTCCCCCGTAGCCGGGGAACCGCAGGACAGCGCGGTCAGCCTCACATGGACGCCCGGTGCCGCCAATGGCAGCCCGATCACCAACTACAAGGTCAGTTGGACCGGTGCCGTCACCGGAGAGAAGGATTGCGGTACCGTCACCTCATGCCAGGTCACTGGTCTGAAGAACGGCAAAACCTATTCCTTCACCGTCGCCGCGCGAAATGACGTCGGCTGGTCCAAGCCGTCCACCGCCGTCGAAGCCACACCGGACAAGGTGCCGTCCGCTCCCACCGATGTTACGGTCACAGGTGGCAATAAAACCGCCAAGGTGACGTGGAAAGCGCCGAGCGGTGATTTCAGCGCCGTCGACAACTATTCAGTGACCGTCACCGGTGCAGGTGCTCCGCAGACCAAGGAAACCGGCAATACGGCCACCGAGCTGTCGTTTACGTTCAACAACAACGACATTTCCGATGGCACCGCCATTACGGCGACCGTCAAAGCCCATAACAAAATCAATTGGAGTGCCGAGTCCGCCGCATCGCCGTCAGAGAAGATCTGGGGAGACCCGGATGCGCCGAACATTGCGTTGTCGAACGACGACACCACGGTAACGGCGAAAGTCACTCTCGGCAATAACCGCAATGCCGGCTGCCGGCGAATTTCCTTGGGAGGAGACGTCAAGGACACCATCGATTGCAGTGACAGTGGCGCTACGTTCGATATCAATGAGAACGATTTGAACACCCGGGAAATCACCGTAACGGCCACCGTGGTGCCGCAGCGCGATGCTTCCTCCGGCACGGGCAAGAGCAGCTTTGTCCCGCAGTACAAGGTCCAGCCGCCCACTGACGTCTACACCACCGGATCCGGCAGTACATGCACCGTGCATTGGACCAAGCAGGGACATGCGCAGTCCTACAGCGTGACTGCCGATGGCATCGATTCCGGTACAGCTACTAACCGGAACTCACTCGACTTCCGAATGAGTCCTTGGGCCAAATGCAACACCGCATCGGTGCAACAGGTGTTCAACGGCGCTACCAGCGACGCCGTCACCGGAGGCCCGCACAATGGCGCTCCTTACACCTATGAGAAGAAGGCTGTAATCAACAAACCGCAGGAGCTGCGCTGGTCAGACAACGCTCACGTCATTAACGTCACCGGCGGTTCGGTTGATGTCTATGGCAAGTCGGCCACTGTACAAATCATCATCAATGGCCAACCGTTCACGTGGAACTCCGGCCAGCCATTGGATGTCACCGACTTGGCCGTGGCCGCCGATGGCAACTACGCGTGGAGCGTCAAAGTCACCGGCGGGCCGGGATACTCCGGTCTCGACAACACTGCGGACGGAGGCAGCGTCGCGGGCACACGTCCCTCTGACTCCTCGGAGGGGACCAAGTCGCTCAAATCCGGTACCGATGTCACCACTTTGGCCAAGAACCCCTGGATTCTTGGTTTCGGCAATACCCCAATATCGTCAACCACCATTCACAAGCAGTAGGAGAACATCCATGAGCGAGAACATCGATGACGCGACGCAGTTGTCTGACACGACCCGCCTGTCCGACAGCACGCAGCTATCCGACAGCACGCACTTGTCCGACGCCACGCACCTGGCATCCGCACCACACACCGGCACGACCCCAAGCACCGAGTCGGCGCCGCAGTCCGTTGCGCTGCCTAACCTGCCGCAGCGGCCGTCACAAGCGCCGTCAGAAAAGCCGTCTCCTACTACTGATGCCGCCTCCATTCCTGCGGGCGATGACAGCACCGTGCTCAAGCCGCGCAAGGGATCGACGCCAGCCATCCCGCAGCAGGTCACCGCGCAATCACAGCCACAATCCCAGCCGCAGCGTCAGTCGAGCAAAGCCGCGCAAGCAGCCGCATCGGCACTGCCCGCCAGCATCAATTCCGGACTACTGCCCCAGCCCACGGCTCAGGTCCGGGATTTCCAGCAGTCCTTCAATGCGCTGGTCGAAAATGTCTCCAAGGTGGTTATCGGCAAGACCATCCCTATCAAGCAATGCGTCACCGCACTGATGGTCGGTGGCCATATTCTGCTTGAAGACAACCCCGGCACCGGTAAGACCCAGTTGGCCCGAGGCTTGGCCAATTCCATTTCCACCGGTTTCAAGCGTGTTCAGTTCACGCCCGATCTGCTGCCTTCGGATGTGGTGGGTGTGACTTTCTACGATCAGAAGCGCGGAGAATTTGAGTTCCGCGAAGGCCCGATTTTCGCCTCCATCGTGCTGGCCGATGAGATCAACCGTGCATCGCCGAAGACGCAGTCCGCACTTCTGGAGGTTATGGAAGAGCAGAAAGTCACCGTTGACGGCGTCACACATGATGTGCCGCAGCCGTTTATCGTGATCGCAACCCAGAACCCCATCGAGCAGCTCGGTACCTATAAGCTGCCTGAGGCGCAGATGGACCGATTCCTTATCAAGACGTCAATCGGCTACCCGGGCCATGATGTGTCCGTCGATATCCTCAAGCAGGTCGATATCACCGACCGTGCGCAGACCATTTCCCCGGTGCTGAGCGGTGACGATGTCATGCGGCTGCGTCAGGTGGCCACCGAAATCTATGTGGATGATGCGATTCGTGAATACATCGTCAGGCTCGTCGAGGCGACCCGCCACAACGAGAAGATCACGGTCGGCTCCTCCATGCGTGGCGCTTTGGCACTGACCCGATGCGCCCGTATCTGGGCCGCGGCCGATGGCCGTGCCTACGTGGTGCCGGATGACGTCAAGGACCTTGCAGTGGCCGTGCTCGCACACCGTATCACGCTGACTCCGGAAGCCACCTTCGATGGCGCGACTCCGGAAAGCCTGATCGCACAGGTGCTCGAAGACGTTCCCTCCCCCACCATCGGTTCCTGATAGGGCCCGGAAAGGTATCCGACCATGGCATCTACATCCGCCGCATTACGCCGTCGCCGGCGCGCTGAACGCATGTTCAAGCGCGCGGTAAGACGCATCAGACGGTTCTTCGCATCCTACGTCTCGCCCTTGGGCTGGGCGGTAACGGGCGCAGGCATCGCATGCCTTATTGCGTTCCCGTTTCTGGGCTGGTATGAGCTGCTCGTATTCGGCATCGTGGCGATGGTGATGATGCTCGCGGCAATCGTGCTTTCCCTCGGCAACACACGCTTCCACGCGTCCATCGTCGTATCCAATCATCGCGTGACCGTGGGAGACACCGTATCCGTTATCGTCGGCATCGACAACACCGGCAGAACGCCGACGACCACGGCACGCGGATATCTGCCAATCGGCGATGCGCATGAACGATTCAGCATCCCCATGCTGGCTCCCGGGCAATCCAAGCAAACCGATGTGGAGTTCCGTACCGTATCGCGCGCAATACTGCCCATCGGCCCATTGCGCATCCGCAAGGGAGACCCGTTCGGTCTGGTGCGTCACGAAAAGGAGCTGGCCGACCGCATCACCGTATTCATCCACCCTCGTACCGTGCGTCTCGATACTCTGAATGCCGGCGTGCCCCGCGACCTGGAAGGCCAACCATCCGGCCAGATCGTGGATGATGATCTCGACTTCTACGGATTGCGCGAATACGAGCCGGGCGACGACGTGCGTAACGTCCACTGGCTGAGCTCCGCGAAAACCGGCACGTTGATGATTCGCCAATATGAGGCCACGCGCCGCACCGACACCTCGGTGACCATCAGCGTGAACCCGGACGAATACGTCAACGGCGAGGAATTCGAGATGGCGGTGTCCATCCACTCCTCCATCGGCGTCAAATGCCTGCTGCAGGATCGTCCATTGTTCTGCCACGCGGGCAACGCGCACGGCCAGCCGCGCAACGCCATGGAGTTCCTCGACAACGCCAGTGCCATAGAGCCTGATCGTGAGGATAATCCGAATCTCGCCGAGGGCACGCTGAAGCACAGTCCTGATGCTTCGTTCTATTTTTTCACTGTTGGATCGCTGAAAGACATCGAGCAAATCAAGCGCATGACCTTGGCCTTGCCCCGATCGGCCAGCTGCGTGGTATTGCAGGCCAGCGCCGGCGCCAATCGCGGCATCAGAAGATTCGCCAACTTCACATTGGCCACCATCGGCGACCTCGATGATCTCCCGCTGATCATGGGGGTGCTCGCATGACCTTCGACCAGTCCAGTATCACCAATACCAATACCGCTGCGTACGCCGGATCGAGCGGCACATACACCGGCACTTCCTCCGGCACGTACACCGGGACCTCCACCACCACCGGCTCCTGGGCCGACTCCACACATTCGGTTATCTGGATGACCAGAGGCAATGTGCTTCGCGGCATGGGCCTCAGTCGCCAGCCGTGGGGCAAACGAATCGCCAGCCTCGTACTCATAGCGGCGATGATGTTGCTGGCGCAAGCCAATCTCATCGACGTGTACGGCGGCGTGGCCACTTGGGCGATTGCCGCTGTACCGGCCACCTTGCTGGGCGCGATCATCGCTCTGGCGGGCATGTTGCCGGCGTTGCGACTGTGGTGGCAAATCGTGTTTCTGGCGTTTGCCCAATTCATCATCGGCCCGGTGGTAACGCTGAGTTCCACTACGTCCCATTACGTGATTCCCACCTTGAAGACCTTGAGTTCAGGTTGGGAAATGACGTTTGGCTCGTTCAAGTACATTATTTCCGTCGATCCGCCTCTGGGCACGCAAGACGGCGTGCTGATGGCGGTATGGACCATCGGCCTGTGGCTTACGTTCTTCACCGGCGTGTTTGCCATTAATGCCAACGCATGGTTGTCTCTGGTGGGAGTGCTGCCCCTTGCGGCGGCCGTGGCCGTATGTGCCCTGCTGGGCACAGACAGCGGCTGGCAACGCGCCATCTGCGGTATTGCCTTTGCCTTGCTGCTGATTATCTGGCTGTCTTGGCGTCTTGAACTGCTGGAATGGGGGCGCTGGATATCCGCGCTGATCATCGTCGTGCTCGCTGCCGGCCTTGCTTTCGGGGGCACGTTGCTGGTGCCACAGGACCGTTTCGTGCTGCGTGACCGCTACGATCCGCCGTTAAGCCCCTACGATTACACCAGCCCGCTCAGCGGCATGCGATCCTATATCAAGGACCACAAAAAAGACGTGTTGCTGACCGTTCATAATCTGCCGGCCGGAACACCGGTCAAACTTGCGGTGATGGATCGATTCGATGGCACAGTATGGAACCTGTCCGATTCTTCCGAAGCCACGGACTCCTCGAATTATCATCGCGTGGGCACCACGATCAAGGCGGATGAGCAGGGTAAATCCTTCACTGCGACCTTCACCGTCGATCAGGAACTGACCGACACCTGGCTGCCGCTGGCGGGAGCGGCCACTGGCGTGAGCTTCGCCAACGATGCCGACAACGGCAATGACACGTTTTACTACAACACGGATACCGATTCCGCCATTATTCCCGCCGGCACGCGTAAAGGCCTCACCTATACCGAATCCGGCATTATCGCCCGTAATCCCACCGATAAGCAGATCAGCAGTGCGGCTGCGGCCCGCATCACCCAACCAGAAGCCCAGGATGTTCCCGATTCGGCCAGCAAACTGGCCACGTCCATTGCCGGCGGGCAGTCCTCGGGCGGTGCCGCAGCCACGGCGTTGGCCAACACATTGAAAGACTCCGGATGGTTCTCTCATGGACTTGAAGGCGACTATCCCTCCGATGCCGGCCATGGCAACTACCGCATCAACAAGCTGCTGGCAGGCACGGCCATGGTGGGCGACTCCGAGCAATATGCCTCCGCCATGGCACTGATGGCTCGTGATCTGGGACTGCCCTCCCGTGTGGTCCTGGGCTTCCTGCCGAAAAACGAGGATGGCGAAATCACCGATGCCCGCACGGAGAAGACCTCAGGCAATGGCACCAAAATCGAATTCACCGGCAACGATGTCACCGCTTGGGTGGAAATCAAATTGCAGGGCCTGGGATGGGTGGCGTTCTATCCGACGCCCAAGGAGACCAAGATGCCTGATGAAAACCAGAACCTGACGCCGCCGAATCCGCAGACGCTGGTCCGGCAACCACCAGTGCCGTTGACCGATCCGCTGCGCGATCAGACGCAAGCCAAGGGCCAAAGCTCATTGGCCGGCGCCGACGCCGATGATTCGCCGACCAACCTGTTCTGGGCGCGGTTCTGGCGAGTGACCCGCAAGGTGGCCCTGTACGGCAGCCCATTGTGGACCCTACTCATCGCCTGCGGTCTGATTCTGATGTTCAAGGCCATACTGCTGGCACGAGCGCGGCGGCATGGCAGTCCGAAAGCCCGTGTGGCAGCAGGTTGGAATGCCATACGCATGCTTGCCGAGCAAAGCGGCATCACAGCCAAGGGCACTCGTCGAGATCAGGCCGGTGCCATCGCCCGTCAACTCGGCACAGATGACCAGGCTTTGATCCAGCTTGGCCGGGAAGCCGACTACGCCACGTTCTCGGGGCAAGACATTGAATCGGGCCAAGCCACCACATATTGGACAGGAGTCGACCAATTACGCAAGGCAATGCTCGCTTCTTTGCCGCGTTTCAGGAGGATACGTACACGACTTTCCCTGAAAAGCGTGGCTATACTGTCAAATGGGCACGCAGCAAAGCCGCACACGACGCATGTCAAGCGCACGCGTAAGAAGGGGAAGGCGTCATGACCACAGGCTCCATCCGTATCGCGATGACCAGTGACGTGGGTCTTAGGCGCAAAAACAACCAAGACACCGGATTCGCGCAACAAGGCGTGTTCATGGTCTGTGACGGCATGGGCGGCGGCAAAGGCGGCGAGCAGGCAAGCCAGTTGGCTGCCCAGCATTTCGCACAATTGGCCGCCATGCCTTCACGCACCCGTCAGGATATCGACGACACCTTGGCACGGGCCCAGCACGACATTCTCGATCTGGGAGACCGCCTTGGCGGCGTGGCCGGCACAACCTGCTCCGGTTTGGTACTGCCCCAAGATCATGCGGATTCCGCCAGCGCCCGCAGCGCTGCTTTGTTCAGTGACGCCGATGATCAGGACTTCTCGGACCAGACCTATGTGGTCAATGTCGGCGATTCCCGCACCTACCATCTCAGTCCGTTGGCGCATGCCGATGCTCCCGCCACGGATATCATTCCCGTGTGGGACGCCGCTTCGCTGACCCGCATCACGCGAGACCATTCCCAGCGCCAAGAAGCCATCGATTCCGGGCAGATGTTGCCGGAAGAGGCGGAGGCGACCATTCCACGCAACATCATCACCCAATGTCTGGGTGATCCGGATGGCATCATGCCCGACGTATATGTCGCCGATCTGACCGGCCGCTTCATCATCTGTTCGGATGGATTGCATGGCGAGGTGCCGGACGAACAGATCGCGGCCATCGCCGCGGCGCATTCCAGTCCGCAGGAGGCCGTGGACGCCTTGGTGGCGGCCGCTCTTGATGCGGGCGGAACCGACAATATCACTGTGATTGTGGCCGATATGCCATTGACCGAACCCGAACATCATGCGTTCAGCGCATTCAGGCTGGACGAAGGTGAGGATATCGGCGCCATTGAAGACGCAACACTACAAACACTACGGACCATACGTTCGGCATAACCGAGCGAACATAAGGAGGTAATCCCATGGTTGATTATGATGCTGCGGTCGCTGCCGTTCAGGATCCGAACGCGGATCCGATTCTGCTGGCAAAAATCGCCTACGAGAATCCGGAATTCGGTGCCAATGTCGCCGTGAATCCGCGCTGTTATCCCGGCTTGAAGCGTTGGATCGCCGAGTTCGGTGACGATCGCGCCCGCGAGACCCTGGCGCAATACGGGTTCACTGCCGAGGCATTCGGCGGCCCGGTTCAGGATCAGAAAGCCACGGCACAGGCGGCCCAGCAGCCCGCCGCCGAACAGGCTCAGCAGCCCGCGGCTCAGGCGGCATTCGAGGAGCCTGTGGCCACCAATCCTTACGGTTTCACCGCCGAACAGGCCCTGACCACCACCGACCAGATGCAAATCGCCCAGATTGCCCAGTACGCGCCTGAACTACGCGCCTGCATCGCACGTAATCCCAACACCTATCCGGCACTGATCGAATGGCTGGGCCAGCTCGGCGACCCGGCAATCAACGCCGCTCTGGCTTCCCGTCAGTGAAAGGACGGCATCATCATGGCCAAACTTCCCTACCCTCCAGCACCTGAACTGGGTTGGTATTCTGACGATCCGGTGGAAGGCACCCCGGATTCCGCAGTTGGCACAGCCGAACCGCAGAACGACTACGGGCAGCCCAGTACCGCGGAAGCGGCAACCAATACCGCTTTTACCGCAGAGCCTGCCGCCACGGCCGCCGCCGCTGAGCCCGCTGCCACCGCTCCGGCAGACACCACACCGCACGCCGCCGAAAACGACATCGAGGATTGGGACAGCACCGTGCTCTCCTCCTCGTTCACGTCCAAGGCACCGAAGAAGACGTACCTGCTGCATAACGATGTCACCGGCCAGACCATCGTGATCGATAAGAGCACGTTGCTGGGCCGCAAGCCTTCCATGGATGTGCCGCAGGGTGCCAAGGCGGTGCGTATCGTAGACCCGACCCGCACCACATCCCGCAACCATGCCGCCATCAGCATCGACACCGATGGCGCGCTGTGGATCGAGGACTACGGCTCGTTGAACGGCACCTACATCATCACCAATGGCCAAGAGACACAAGTCACCAAGGGCACACCGCTCAAGCTCAGCGCGCCTGCCACGGTGCGTATCGGAGACCAGTTCTTCCAGTTCACCGAAAAACAGGCTTGAGTAATCAAGCAACGAGCGGCTGCCTGCTCTTGTTCAACAGGAAAATCACAATGGCAAATATACGGATGGCCCGGAACTGATATAGTTCCGGGCCATCTTATTGCGATTAACGCAAGATCTGAGTCCTAGAAGGGGCATCCTTTCTAGGACCTTCTCACTTACTCCTCGATGTCAGGCTGACCGCCCTGATCGGAGTAGAAATCATCCGGGTTGAAGTCGTCGCCGAGCTTCAGATCGCCGAACTCGAGGTTCGAGAAGTTCAGGTCAGACAGGTCGGCGTCGGAGAAGCTCGCGTCGCCGAGATCGCCATCGCCGCCCAGACCGAAGTTCGGGTAGATGGTGTCGCGGATGGCCTTGTCAGGCTCGACCGCGGCGTTGCGGTAGCGCGCGAGGCCCGTACCGGCCGGGATGAGCTTACCGATGATGACGTTCTCCTTGAGGCCCTTGAGGTCGTCGACCTTCTCGGAGAGGGCGGCTTCGGTGAGCACGCGGGTGGTCTCCTGGAAGGATGCGGCGGACAGCCAGGAGTCGGTGGCCAGCGACGCCTTGGTGATACCCATAAGCGCCGGACGACCGACGGCCGGACGGCCACCGTTCTTGACGATGTTGCGGTTGATCTCGCGGAAGCGGGCGTTGTCCACCAGCTCACCCGGCAGCAGGTCGGTGTCGCCGGAGTCGATGATGGTCACGCGACGGGTCATCTGGTGCACGATGACCTCGATGTGCTTGTCGTGGATATCCACACCCTGGGAGCGGTACACGGTGTGCACTTCCTCCACGATGTTGACCTGGGCGGCGCGCTTGCCGAGGATGGTGAGGATCTTCTTGGGATCCACAGAACCTTCGACCAGCTGGGTGCCGACCTTGATGTGGTCGCCGTCGGCAACCTTGAGCGGCACGCGCTTGGAGACCTGGTAGGTGATCGGCTTGATCACGCCGTCTTCCTTCGGTGCGCCGGAATCGGCGTCCGGGGTCAGGATGATCTGGCGACCGCGATCGTTCTCCACGATCTTGATGCTGCCGGCGAACTCGGTGATCGGGGCCTCACCCTTCGGGGTGCGGGCCTCGAAAAGCTCGGTGACACGGGGAAGACCCTGGGTGATATCGGAGGCCGCGGCCACACCACCGGAGTGGAAGGAACGCAGCGTCAGCTGGGTACCAGGCTCACCGATGGACTGGGCGGCGACGATACCGACGGTCTCGCCGACATCGACCAGCTTGTTGGTGGCCAGGGACCAGCCGTAGCACTTGGCGCACACGCCGCGCTTGGACTCGCAGGTCAGCACGGAACGGCACTTGACTTCCTCGACGCCGTGGGCCACGAGGTCGTTGAGCACGTCCATGGACAGGGCGTCGTCGCGCTTGTACAGCACGGTCTGTCCGT
>ERZ791885.798-NODE-798-length-25810-cov-7.831994_pt1 | contig 25810 bp, 27 predicted proteins | sample MGYA00510159_ERZ791885 | MGnify/ENA primary metagenome ERZ791885 (study PRJEB30046, sample SAMN00792054) | human gut metagenome | study: EMG produced TPA metagenomics assembly of the A metagenome-wide association study of gut microbiota in type 2... | reverse complement strand
CCAACGGCGGAACTTTTTTAAGAACCTATCGCTCCGGCTGTTTCTCTTTTTTCTCCTTCTTCGGTGTCTGCTTTGGCGGTTCCTCAAAGGAAAACGCATCCTTGGAAAAGGTCTGCTCCTGTTCCCCAAAATTCCGTTCCATATGGTTGCGGATGGTATAGGCTGCCTGACGCACATCATTCAAAAACCCCCTTAATTCCTGAGGATCTTTCTGTCCGTTTGCCTGCATCTCTGCCACTTTTCCAAACTGGAAGCCGGACACGTCCGCCCCATACCGCTTGCCGATCACATACGCGGCACAGTATGCCTGGGCATTCACCTTCTTCCTTGCATAGTTCCCATCGTGCTGATCCAGGGCGGCACAAGCCAGTTCCCGGTTCACTGCATGGAATGTTGTATTCTCATCCATTCCGTTGCGCACATAGACGGTACGCTGTTTCGGGATATACTGTGCCTGGATGCCCTCCGGCAGATTGTCTGCAATCTGCATCCGCACTGGCTGATCCTTTAAGACTGCATGGATCAGTTCTTCCATGGAACGCTGCGGACGTTCCTCCAGCGGTTTTCCACTCATCTGGCTGATGTCAAATCCTTTGCCGATGGCATAGCCTGTCCGCATCTCCCCGTCTTTTTCATATTCTGTACTGACCATATAGGTGTAGCCATGTACCCCGGATTTTGGGGAACGGTGTTCTTTTTTCCAATAATCATAGGATTTTACCACCGTTGCCTCTGGATTCTGTCCGTATATGAGTAGAAGGTTGGGTGTTTTCTGCGTATTGCACTGCGCCATAAAATCTAAAAATCCCTTTAAAGAATCCCCGTTTTGGAACACCGCCTGTGCCTGGGCGTCTACCTCTGCCCATACTTCTTCCCTCTGCTGTTTTTTCATGGCTGCATATTCTTCTTTTGATAACTGCTGTTGTGGAGTTTTTTCTTCCCCTGCCCCACCAGGGATCATGTTCGTTAAATCCATAGCCTTACCTGCCTTTCACTTTCTTCTGTTCCCTTCTTTGTTGATTTCTCGGTTTTCTCCGGCTCTGCTGTTGCTTCTGCCGCTGTTTCTGTTCCGTTTCAATCTTTTTTAATTCCTGCCGGACAGATGGTTTCTCCCCTTTCCAGCTAGTTTCCTGCCCGGAAAAAGAACCGCTGCTGTGCGAGGAAGGTCCGGACAGATTCCCTGCCTTCTCCGCCTGGGTAAAATTTCCCTCCGAAGGAGAGACTTCCCCTACATCAAACAGATGCTCTTCTTCATCCAGTTCGAACTCAATGGTCCCTTCCGGCAGCACCACCTTTTCGGTCTTTGCCGGAAGTTCTTCTTTTGCTTCGGTTTTCTCGGTAAACTCTGCATCGATCACACGCTCTCCTTCCCGGACTGGCGCTTGTTCCACAACCGCTTCCCCGGCTTCGGATTTTACAAAGTCCAGATTCATCTTATCCAGCACCCGGTTCACCTTTGCCGCATCATCAGCAAACACCATGATCTCGGGAAACTGGGGGTTCTTCTTATCCCGGATGACCACATACAAAAGTCCCCTGGATTTGGCTTCCCCGGCAAACTCCCGCAGCCTGTCATGGGGAATGGTGAAAAATTTCATTGCCCGCTGTTCCTTTAACATCCGAAGCAGGTTGGTCTTTCCCCTGGTCTTTTTCTGATCCTTCATCACCGCTACAATCAGCACCGCCAGATTTTTTGCAATGCTCCCGCTGATTCGTAAGGTATGTTCCATGCCTTCCATGGAATACCGGACAATCTGATCCGCCGCATCACCGCCATAGTTCATACGCTCTCACCTCCTTACCGATTCCGTTCTGCCTCTCTTCGCTGTTTCCCTGACACTTCCTGTACCTCCTCCTGTTCTTTTGCCTGCCTTAACCGCTCTTCCATTTCCAAGGACTGTTTTTCAATCTGCTGGCTTAAGCGGATTCTCTTACGAAGTTCTTTTAATTCCCCATTGATTTCCTGAATGCGCATACCTCCCGGTTTTTTCCGGTATAATTCTCTGCGCTCTTTCATCAAAGAAAGTACCTGTTCTTCCAAGGGTTTCCGGTATGCTGCCAGCTCTTCCCTGGTGGTAATCTCTTCTTTTTGTAAAAACTCCATCTGGCAAATCCTTTGGTCCAGCCTCCGAATATCTGAACGCACTGCATAGGGAATCCGCTTGGGCTTCTTCGGAAATACCCCCATCTGATACAAATAAGAATAATAAAGTCTCTGAAGTCCAGTGAGTTTCCGTCTTGGAAACTGCATCTGCGTGTTTCCATACACCTGTTGGATCTTTGGACGCAGGATCTTCTCCCGGATTTCTGCCTCCCCATATCCTTTTCCCAAGGAACGCAGACGGATATACCGCTCCATCCCCGGTGTCTTTAATGATGGGTACTTCCGGTTCAGCTTCCAGGTATAGCCCCGTTTCTCCATTTCTCTTACAAACTGACTCCAGGAAAAACTCACGCCAATGGCATCCCGGATATCCATGCGAATGGCAGTCCTCCAAGTGGGCTTCCCTTCTGCTTCTGCTTTCCACTGGGCATAATGCATGGCTTTTCCCTGATTCGTCTGGATCACCGAAAGACCATATTTTCTGCATAATTGATCGGAAATCTGACGCACTTCGGTAAAATAACTTTTGGCATTGCTGTGGTATTTTCTCCCATCTACCATACTCACTGAATTCCACACCAGATGATTATGGTAATGCTTCGTATTCAAGTGAGTAGTGATCACGACCTCATACTGCCCTTTCAAAAGCTGCTCTGCCAGTTCCTGTCCAATAAGATGTGCCAGTTCCGGAGATACTTCCCCTTCCGCAAAACTCTGTACCAAATGGTATCCCTGTACCCCTTCTTTTTTATGGAAACGCTCTTTTGTCTTTACCATGTCCACATAGGCATTCTCACAGGTACACCCAATGGCATCTTCAAAAATGGTCTGTTCCGTCTTTTCCCGGTTTAATGCATAATCAATGGCTTCTTCCAGGGATCCGGCACTCTTGGTTGTCTTTGCCCGGTCTTTCACATATTCAATGGAACGGTCCAGGCGGTGGACGGGGAGAACGCTGGTATATGCCATCTACCATTCCTCTTTCACCAGACGCCAGGTCTCTTTGGAAATCCGAAGCATTTCCTGTATGCTGGCTTCCCCTGCCCTCCCTGTTCCATTGGCGACATGAGCCAGCTGGTTCGCATTGTTGCAAAGCCCCGCGATTTTTCGAAGAAGTTCTGCGTGATGCTCACAGGGCTTTGTCTGCAGTTGTGCACCTAAGATCAGAGAACGTAAAAATTCCTCCCTGCTTAGTCCACTCTTTGCTACCTGCCCATCCAGATGGCGAAGTTCTTTCGCATTCAGACGGACAGGAACCACATGGTTTCGTTTTCTCATTCAACCACCTACCTTTTCTTCTTTTCTGCTGTCTCTAAGGGATACACCTGAATTCCCCTGCGTTCCATCTGCCAGAGGAATTCCCCGATCTCCCAGACCTGCCCATTCACATCTACCTGCTTTTCATCCACAAAGCGGCAGATCCCAATCTCTTTCGTTCCGTCCTCTGCCATCATGCAAAGACTTTCCCCATCCAAAAGGGAGAACCGTTCCGACCCTTCCATATCCCGGAACTGGATCTGTTTTGGTTCTTCCTCTTTTTGTTTGCGTATCCGCATCTGCTCCATCTGCTGATCTTCTCTCTTTCCGGCAACCACACAGCACATCAGTCCAATGCCAAAGGCTGCACCTGCCATTGCCCCAAAAGCCATTCCTGTAAAAAACATTTTCACTTTCTCCTTTCTCGACTGCCGGGGGGATTGGGGTTCTCCCCAAAGTGCGTTTGGATATCCAAACGCTATGCTTGCAAAACCAGTTCCACCGATTTTCATCGACTCCCCCATGCAAGTTCGATTATGCTTCCTTTTCTTTGATTTTGATCAATCCATCTAATGTGGTACAAATGATATGCAATCGGTCTGCGGTACTAATATCTGTGTTCATCGTTCCGGTGACTTCTTTTCCACAGACCACCACCATCCGACACCGCTTTAAGATCAAGTGGGACATCCGGTTGTATGCCTGCAAATCCTCAGCTTCCCCTTCATCCAGAAAAGGAAGAAATCCAAACCTCGGACAAATGGGAACATATCCCAACTCATAAATCTTCCGGCAATATCGCTGCACCTTCACTCTGCTTTCTTCCGCCGGACAACACACATAGGCCATCGCCTGTTCCATCGCCTCACCCCTTTCCTGCATCCAGGTGGATGCACTTTTCTTCTTCTGAAACAAAGTTGGACATCCATGTGGATGCCCTTGCTATTTCTCGCTCTCTTCTTTTTCCTTTGCTTCCAATGCAAACTTTACACGGTCACTGCCCAGCTTATAATAAGCATCGGTCACTTCAATGCCTACTGTCTCATAGCCTTCTTCCACCGCCGCAAGGATGGTTGTTCCTGCTCCGGCAAAGGGATCTAAGATTCTACCACCCGGCTCACAAATCTGAATGACATCTTTCATCAGCTGCAACGGTTTCTCTGTCACATGAATACGGTTCTGGGGATTTCCATAACGGAACACACCGGGAAGACAGGAAACCGGGCGGTTGATTGGCATCGGGCCATTACTGCCCCACACAATATACTCAGCCTGCTGGCGAAAACGTCCTTTCTGCGGACGAGAGTTTCCCTTATCCCAAACCGCAGTTCCTCTCCAGATCCAGCCTGCCCACTGGAGTGCATCGGTAATAGAGGGATATTGTCTCCAGTCAATAAACAGGCAGATTGGCGCACCAACTTTACAGGCTTTCCGCGCATCGTAGAGCCACTCTGCCATCCAATGGGTCCAGGAACGCTGATCCTTGTTATCCCCATCAAAATCCGGCAGTGCATTCTCTGCCTTCATACTGCTGTATTTCTGATTAGTCGTGCGGTTTCGCTCATTCTGTTTTGTTCCCCCAGACGCATAAGGCGGATCGGTAATCACTGCATCAAAGATCCCCGGCTGAAATGCTTTCACCAGTTTCAGCGTATCTCCATGTAAAATTGTCCAGTTTTTCCCTCCGGTATATTCCTCCGGGTATGTTCCTTCTTTCAATAAGTTCCCTAACTGCAGGGTATTTTCCATAGGCATCATCCTTTCTTATCAGCGCTCCGGCTGTTTTTTACTTTTTGTTTTTTTCTTGCTTTCATTCACTTTATGAATTGAATCACCTCCCCTGAAAACTAACAGCTCCTGTGTCTGATTCTCCACACTCCGGCTTGGCAGAACATTTCCTCTCACCAATACTTTCCCGCATACATTTCCAAAAACCAAGCTATTTCCGAGAATCAAAGGTGCATCTCCTGTTTCCTTTGCCGCAGTAATCTTGGCAAATCCTCGAATGTGTGCCATATTCCAAACCTCTCCAGCTAGAATACGGCAGGATTCCTCTGCAATACTCGTTTGATACATCACTGCAGTTCCCGTAAGAAGGGCATCACCCTTGGCAATCGCTTCTTGGAACAGTCCTGCACTCCTTTCCACTACCGCACGTTCACAGCAGATAGCCTGGTCATAAATCCAGCATGATCCTTCCTGGGAAAGATTTTTCTCATATTCTACAAAGCCACCCAAGGTTCCTTTGGGAACCGCTTCATTTACGTCTACCAATGCTCGGATTCTATGCAGCCATGGAAATTGTGGATGGGCTATGGAAGTGATTTCATATTTCTTCTGCGTTTCGCATTGGACTTCTTTTTGAGAGAACTTTTCTTTTGTATCTACTGAAAAATCAAAAACGACTTCTCCTTCCTCTACGGAATAGGTACGAATACGTGAGGTATCAAAAATTCCCCCTTCGTACTGCCTGCTGAGAAAGTTCTGGATCGCTTCCAGTTCCTGCTGTGTAAGAGGCTCTATTAATGCAAGGCTGGCACAAACATACAAACCATCTTGTTCTTTTTTCACCTGGATATCGAGGTTCTGCACTTTCTCCTTTACAGAATCATCCGCATCATAGTAATCCATCAGATTGAATGGTGCCGACTTTTTTCTGTAATACAATTTTTCCTGCTCCAGTGCCTCTTGGATGGCAGTTTCATAAAGAACAAGATCCTGTCCCTTCAAATCTACAGATTCCCCTTCTTTTGTGGCAAGCCATCCCCACACAGGACTCCATAATTGCAATCTTTTTTCCATAAGACCTCCCTTGTCAGTGTTCTGGCTGTTTATTCTCTTTTCAATCTGTTTCTGCTATTTTTTCTTCCCACATCTCCTTTGATGTGACAAAAGATAACTTCATCGGCATTCTTCCTTCCCACGTTTCTTTGGGGGCTTGGTATCATTCTGAGAAGATGCACTCAGTTCTGTTTCCACATATTCACTGATGATATGAAGTGCCTGATAATAGTTCTCTGATTTCTGGACACGTGCAATCATTTCTTTTGCCTCTTGTCCCTGCCCATTTTCCTGAAGCAGTTTACTTGCCCTGGCCATAACCGCAAACACATTTCCATCCATTCCCAAAAGCTGCATTTTCAGGCGTTTCGGAACATTTACCGGATTTTCTTGTTTCTCCGACTTTTCTTTTGAGACTTCTGATTTTGCCTGTTGAAATTCAAAATCTATGGGGCGCCAAAAGTGTATACACAGTTCACCACCCTCTACCGGAATCTCCTGCTGTTCAAAGCCTTCTCCCCATCCATCACTATATTGTCCGGTGAGATATTCACACAGTTCCGATAATTCTTCCGCCTCCAGATACTCTTTCAATTCTAAAGTTGTACAGCCATATAACACACCATCCGATTCTTTCACCGATGGAACTGCGGACACTACTTTTTCTTTAATGGCAGCACTTCCGTCAAAATAATCCATCAGATTATCGGTCCTATCATCGTCATGTCCGACACGGTTGTATTCTGCAATCTTTTCCTGAATCACAGAAGCATACTCCGTTAAATCATCTCCTTCAAAAAATACCTGCTCTTCTTCAAAGTCATTGTAATCCTCTTCTTCCCAATCTTGTTCCATCTCATTGGGAAGAAAGGTTCCTGTCAGCGGTGTCAATAATTCTATTTTGATCGTATCTTCCATTTGCCTCACCTGCCTCTTTCCTTTTGCTGTTTCTTCTGTTTTTCCACCGCCTGTTTTGCCAGGTCTCCATAATCTGCACCTTCCATCTGTGGTAAGTTACAAACTACGGTATATTTTTCCTCATACTGCTCTTTTAACTGCGCACATGCCCATCGCCCGGCAAAATCGTTATCGGTACAGAGCTCAATTTCTGTTACCTCCGGATGCTCTTTCAGAAAATATTCCAATGCATCCGGGCGCTTCATCTTTTTTGTTGCTCGTTCCGCGCCTTCTTTCGGCGCTGCGATTCCACCCAGAGACAGGCGATACTTATCGGTTCGTCCATCTTCCAGCGTCATATGGGCAAGGGCATCAATACAGGCTTCATACACCGCTACCCGATGGCTTTTCCCCAAAGGCGGAACACAAAAGCTATACTGTTTGTTGCTTCCTTCCTGTTCCATTCGAAAGCTCTTTCCCCGGCTGTCATAAATCCCACGCAGAAACGCATACTTTGCTTCTCCCTGTTCATCCATGCCAACAAAAACAGCGTTATGGTAGGGGGCGCTCTCATACAGGATTCCCAGCTGCACACAATAATCCAGTACCTCATCCCGGATTCCCCTTTGGTTCAAATATCTCCGTACCCGGTAAAAACTGTCGTTGGGGAAAGGCAGGGAAAAGGGCTTCTTCCTGGGGGCTGGTTCTGCTCTGGGAACATACACAGGCGTCTGCTCACACAGGATTTTTACGGCTTCCGTATATCCCATGCCATCTACCTGCATCAAAAACCGAAGGGCAGACATTCCACCGATATCCCTGGATTTCCAATGCCATTTACTTGTGATCTCGTTGATCTTAAAACTGTCATGGTCCTGAAGCTGCCATTCGTTTCTTGTCCTTGTTTTCTTCAATCTCCCCGGCTGGTATGTCTGCAGATATTCATAAGCTCTCACCTGCTTGGCTGCCTGATATTCTTCTTCGGTAACCCAAGCCATCAGATTACCGCATTGCGAAGAGCCTCGACCTTATCGGTGCGCTCCCACGGAAACTCTTTTCTTCCGAAATGCCCGAAAGCTGCTGTCTGTCGGAAAATCGGACGGGTAAGGCGCAGGCTATCCACAATCTGCTTCGGAGTCAGCCCAAACACCAGCGGGATTGCCAGCTCCAGACAGTCATCCGCACATACTTTTCCCGTACCAAACGTGTTCACCTGCACCATAACTGGCTGTGCCACTCCGATTGCATAAGCCAAAGACACCTGACACTTGCTGGCAAGCCCCGCAGCTACGATATTCTTAGCGATATATCTAGCCATATAGGCTGCTGAACGATCCACTTTTGAACAATCCTTTCCGGAAAATGCACCACCGCCATGAGGAACCATGCTTCCATAACTGTCTACCATCAGCTTCCTTCCAGTCAGCCCCGTATCCGCATCCAGTCCTCCACAGACAAAACGCCCTGATGGATTGATATAAATCTTGGTTTCCTCATCCGGTGGCAGGGGACGAAGCGCCGGCAGCAACACTTTCTTTCGGATCTCCGCTTCCAGCTTTTTCAAATCTTTTTCTTCCGTATGCTGGCAGGACACTACTACACTATCCAGTCGAACAGGCTTCCCATTTTCATATTCTACCGTCACCTGTGCTTTCCCATCTGGTAAGATTCCCTGAATATAAGAGCTTTGTCTACAGGCAGATAATTCCCGGACAATCCGATTTGCCAACACCACAGGCATAGGCATGAGCTGCTTCGTTTCATCACAGGCATATCCGATCATCACGCCCTGATCCCCTGCTCCTTGGAACCAGTCTATCTGATTGTCAGACACTCCTTCCCTTCGTTCTTTTGAAGTATCGACTGCCCCTGCGATATCGGGACTCTGCTGATGAACAAAGGTGTCCATTTTAATCTCCTCACTGGAATACCCAATATCAAACAGTACCTTTCGCACGACTGCAAACACATCCGGTTCATAGGTGCTGGTGATTTCCCCTGCCACAATGATCGTTCCTTTCGTAGCAAGCACCTCACATGCCACTCTGGACCGCTCATCCTGTTTCAGACACACATCCAGGATTGCATCTGCAATCTGGTCACACAATTTGTCCGGGTGTCCTTCAGTTACCGCTTCTGCTGTATAAAATTTTCTCATATGAATTTCCTCTCTTTCATGCAAAAAAGGCAGGATACTTTCCTTTTACGGGAACATATCCTGCCTGATTATTTCTTATTACTTTCATTTTTTATTATCATAAATCTTTCCAAAGAAAAACTCCCCAGATAAACTGGGGAGCCTCCAGAAGCTATACCTTACGGTCCTACGGCTTCGTTTAAACATTTATAAAGTACCCACTGTATCTTGATTGCTCAAGTGTGGGACTTAATCATAGTATCTCTGTTCTTCTTTATTATATGCAACTACCATCTCTTTGTCAACAAATTTTTAGCAGTCACATTTTTACAGGTTGTATGCTCTTTTGAATTTTCCTTTTACAAGATTAAAATCTTCCGGTGTTAAAGTGCCAATACATCCTCGGTTCGCATCCAGCCTTGACTTACTAACTGCACGTATCTCCTCACATTGAATCATACTGTCTTTATCCAAAAATTCATAAGTATGCATAGATGCTGGTATCGTTCTTCCCGGAATCACTTGCTTTTCTTCATCTTCTGTATCAGAATATAACAAAAACCATGAATCTTGAATTGGTAGACATCGTGCGTTTACCTTTCCTTTTGCATCGGTAATACATACCACTACCACTTTTTCGGAATTATTGATTTTATTATTAGACATCACCAGTACCGGACGCATTTTATTTTTCTCCGTTCCTATGTTATATCCCAAATCACAAAACCATATTTGTCCATGTAAAACCTGTCTATGTTTATTCGTATTAAATTTTGATACCCGATTGTAATTTACTTTATCTTTTGTCCAACTGGCAATATTATAATATTCCTGTGCTTCCTGATTCATTCGCATCACCTACTCATATATGATAAAATTCATTATAATTCACCCACTGTGTATCTTCAACTACTTTTTTAGGCTTTTCAATAAGTCTTACACCACTCAAAACCATTTCTTATCTGCCCTATAATAACGAAAAGACCCCCGTAGGAGTCTCTCCGGACTACAGGCTTCACAAGTTTCTGTAGTACGATCACTAGACATAGCGTAACCGCTTCCGACACACTTGTCAAGCACAAAAGATCTTGTATTTCACATTCTACGTATCTGGTTTTTGCTATCCTATAAAACTACGTTTTGCTTCTGATAAAAATTCTTTCTCTGTTATGCCAGCAATCTGAGAACACAATTCCACCGATACCCCATATTGCTTATAAAATCCCAATGCAGTTGCTCTTTTTGCAAAGTCTGTTGCTTGTTCTATCGTTTGCTTTGTATCATACAATACTTCTTTTGGTATCTCGATGACAACCTGCATCTTCTTCCCCCTTTCACATTTATTTTGTTTCATGCTGCTGTCGAAATTCTGCAAAGACTTCCGATGCCTCCCGTACTCTTCCGTTTTCCATATCCTTGTATCCTGCGTCCAGTTTCTGATGAATCTCTTCCACAGTCATAAGATCGGCATTGATAACACCGTTCATTTTCTGCATTCCGTCTGAACCCATGCACTTTGTTTGTTCTTTCTGATCCATGGAACACCTCCCTGTCTTTATGGAATGATTGTAACGCTTTTTCAGGCAATTGAACAGAGATTTTCTTTTAAATGCTTCTCAAAAACACTCTTCCAATAGATGGCAGATACATCCAGATAGCTGCAAAAGTCCCAGTCTTTGAACACTTTCTGACACTACATCACTCCACATTTCGTTGTTCATCCTACATCCTCGAACACTTTTTTCTATGATAGTACTGTCTTTTTCATGCAACCTTGTCTCACATTCTGCACTTTTCGGGTGCTTTCAAACACTTCCAGGCAACTTCAGTTCCAAAAAGCCACCAAAGAGCTGGAAAAGCGCCCATCTTCGAACACTTTCCCAACACTCCAAGACTACACAAGCCGCCACGATCCGTTGCACATCCCTTAACTTCGAACACTTTTTGTTCCGTAGTGCCGCTTCTTACCTGCAACTTGTCTCACATTCTGCACTTTTGGGGTACTTTTGAACACTTCCTGACACTACTGACTTCGAAGAGTACTGGAGATACCCAGAGACCGGAAGAAAGTTCCCGTCTTTGAACATTTTTCCCCTTTAAGACCCCGCTTTTACTGCCACAAGAATATTCCGGGCTTGCTTCCACTCATAAGAGCAGGTCACCAGCGTCAGAGTTTCCTCACAACCTATGCCATCTACCCCTGTTTCAAACAATGCTATCTCTTTTGCCTGCTGTACATAAGCCTCCAATTCCTGTGGACTCTGAAAAGATGTCCTCTGAAAGTCGAACATGGACACATCGGCTTTCAAAACTGCCGCTATCCGGTACTCCTCCATTCCTTCCGGTGTCTGAAAGAACACCCTGGGATGTGCTTTCCAATACTCATAGGAGGAGTACTGATCCAGATTCCCGAACATTGCCCCGCTGTTCATGTTGTGACCGTAGATGGTCAGATTCCCCGATTCTCCCAGAATACAGTCTGCCTGGAGGAACAAACTTCCATTGATGTCGTAGTTTCCCTGGTAATCCCTCCGCAGATAATACTCCGGTTCTTCCGGGCTGCTCTGCAATACCGGATAATCGATGCCACTCTCCGGGATTGTAAGCCAACCCCGAACATCCGGATACTGACTCTGTAGGAAGCGGAGGTCAACGGCAGACACTTCCGGTTCTCTTCCAGCCTGTTCCTCTTTTTGTGTTGGAGAGCCCCCGCCCGGAGGAAATACCTCCGGGAAGTGGGATTTTAAGTCCTCCACCAGTTCCCGGTTCTGCCGGGGGATGATAACAAAATCATAATAAAGCAACGCTGCACTCATCATGCAAATGGCACACAACATCACCTGCAACATCCACAGCCTACTCTTCTTTTTTCGTTTCATCTACTTTTTCTGTCTTTCCATGTTTCTTCTTATAAATCATGGTTGCCATGAGTCCGGCTGCTGATGCTCCCAGAAGAACAAACAGCAGGATTGGTTTCCAGTGGTCATCCCCTGTCTGCGGTACACCCGGTGTTTCCGGTGTTCTTGCATCTTTCATTTCCACCTTCTGGATTTCCATGGTATCTTCCAATGTGAATTTCACATCTTCTGCAATCTCATAGCCTTCCGGCGCTGTGATCTCGCGCAAAGTCAGTTCTTCCCCTACCGGAAGTTTCTCTGCCAGATGAGGCTTTCCATCCGTTACCCACTCTTCCAGAATCTCACCCTCTTTATTTAAGATCTGCAGCTTGGCACCTTTCAGTTCTTCGCCTGTGGTAATATCCGTCTTGGAAATTTCTACTTTGGAATAATCATCCTTCATCTCTACCTTGGTCACACTGCCATCTTCTTTTACTTCAAACTCGATATCTTCTGCAGATACATAGCCCTCTACATAAGGCGGCAGTTCTTCGTGAAGGATATACGTTCCTTCTGGCAGTCCATAGACTACGTGCGGTTCTTTTGTACTGATCCACTCTTCTACGATGTTGCCCTCTTTATCGATGATCTGAAGCTTCGCACCTTCCAGTTCTTCCCCGGTTGTTGCATCGGTTTTCGTAAATTGGCTCTCAGTCGGCTGGTTTTCCACTTCTTTTGTCAGCTTGATTTCTGCAAGGTTCTGATCTGTGTAAGAGGCATCCACCTCCCAGATTTCTTCATTTGGAAGATATCCCGGTTTTCTCACTTCCTCTTTTACATAATATTTTCCATGATATAGGTCGCTATCAAAGGTAAGTTGACCGTTTTCATCCGTTGCTTTCTTCTCCAAAAGCGTATCTTTTTCTACAAGAACCTCACCCTGCTGAGACAGAATATCTTCTTCTGCGTACAATCCGAAAATCACGCCTTCCAGTTTTTCTTCTGTGACTGCATCTTTTTTCTCTACAGAAATGGAAATCTTCTGTCTTTCATTTTTATAGGCAACGCCTTCATAAACGACAGCCTGCGTATCATCCTTTGCAGTCAGGGTAAATTCCTTCTGTTCCGGGTTCAATACGAAATGGTCGCCTGCCACCGTTTCTTTCAGATAATAAGAACCCAGTGGAAGATTGTTCACTACTGCTTTTCCTTCTTTATCTGTGACCAGGGTTGCTACTAAATCATCTTTTTCATAGCGGATGACCGGATTGCCCTGTTCATTTTTCGCACCATCTGGAGAGTAAATGGTATCCTTGGCATACAATTCAAAAGTTGCCCCTTCCACACCGGATTCTTCATATACAAAGTCATGGAACACCCCGGTATCGGTATCCTCTCCGGTCACTGCATCTTTGATCTTTCCAGCCAGTCTTTTTGCCTTTGCAAGCAGGGAATCTCCCTTCACCTCCACTGGCTGTTCTCCGGTTTTCGTTAGTGTCAGGCTTCCCACCTGCTCATCGTTTGGCTGCTCGACTTCCACAATGACTGCTCCGGTATCCGGATCGATCTGATGGGCAGTATCCGAGGAAACGGTGATCACGATTCCCTCTTTGGCATTTTCTTTGTAACTGCCTTTTTCGGTCACTTCTAGTGGAGAAATTACAGTTTTCCCTTCATACAAGGACATTTCATACCCCTGTCTTACAAATCCTTCCGGCGCTTTCACTTCTTCAATCCGATAGGTAGAACATTTCAGTTCTTCCGGTGTGACCAGATAGCCTTCCTCATTGGTCTTAAAAATGCTAATCGTTTCTTTCTTCGGATAGAATACGGTCTGCTCTACATATTCCTCTTTTTCCATATCAAAGATTTTATAGGAAGTGCCTGCTTTTAAAACCGGATTTCCTGTCTGTGCATCCTTTTTCACAATCTTTAATAAAAATTCAAATGGACGGTCATCGAACACACGCCACACCATCGGTTCTCTGCTGTCCTCATCGACCTTTACCAAAAACGGATCGATGGCTTTCAAATTCTCCGGTACGGTGCTTTCCTCTACTACATAAAGGCCATACGGAAGTTCCGGACTGATGGCATATCCCTTTTTATCGGTAATCAGTTCCGGCACCGGGACAGCCTTGCCATCCACATAGGTCACTGCCACCTCTTCTTTGCTAAAATCATAGCCACGGAAATCTTCCGCAGTAAACTGATCTCCATGGGATGGCTGTAGTTCCCCGCTCTTTACTTTCGACAGGCTGCTGACTAAATACACTTTAAATCCTGCACCTTCCACAAGATCTGTTTCTGTCTGGTCTCCATCTTCGCTGATCTTGATGAGCTGGAACGCCTGTTTCTTCACCTGCTCCTGTACAGCCAGATCTCTGGTTACCTCTGCTACTTCCTGACCTTCATAGGTAAGATCCACGTTATATTCTGTAGGATCTACCGTATAACCTTCCGGCGGAGTAATCTCTTTCACATACATTTTTCCCAGATACAATTCAGAAAAATCTAAAGTGCCATTCTCCTTAATCACGCCCTGTGCGATGAGACTGTCTTTTTTAAACAACACACCCGTCTTTCCGTCCGGGTGGACAATATCCTCTCTGGCATACAGACCATACACGGCTCCTGCAAGGGAACTGTCTCCCTGTGGAAGAAAGTCCTGTGTCTCCTTATCAATCTTTTTGATATGGACAGCGCCTTTTACCCTCTCATCGGTTGCAGTGATCGTAACCGTCTTTCCGGCTTCCACATCCACCTTATGAATCACATCACTCTGCGTATAGTTGTCTGGAGCCTTGATTTCCTTCACATACACTGTTTTGATTGCTGCCTCAAAGTAATCACTAACTGCCTTTCCATCTTCCCCAGTGGCTGGCATTTCCATTAACAGATGCTCACATTTGCTGTCTGTATAAATGCCATAGACTGCACCATTTAATGAGTTCTTGGTGTCTGCATCATTTTTGAGAAGTTCAATCCTTGTCATCTCCAGCCAGTCTACGGTAAAACTTACCGGATTGGCTTTCTCCGATTCAAAGACTCCAATATCCTGATTGCTGTTTCCTGTGGATAACACCAGCGTTCTCCAAGTCTCTCCCACAGAACCATGCAGCTCCCCAGAGGAATAGGTTCCGGTATGAAGCATTGGGGCAGTCAGATAAAAGGTATCTCCGCCATAGATTTTTAACGCACCATTCTCTGCGGAAGTTCCCTTTGTCTTGTTATAAATGGTGATGTCTTTTGGCACATTGACAGAAATATAGTTTCGATGATCCCCGGACAATGTGATATCCGGTGTTTTCTGCACATTTCCATCACGGACTGCTTTTACGGATGTTTTAGAAAGAGAAATCTCTCCTTTCGGCGGTTCTTCCATAGCAAACAGATGGTCAATATAGGCGATCACCCCTGCTTTTACTAAGTCCTCATACTTGCATCCCGTAAATCCTGCCTCACCTGCGTAAGCATAGCTGGCTGCGATATGGGTATATACATATTTCTCTTCCGCACTTTTCCCGGACAGGTAACTGCCTGTAATATCCCCGGCGCCGCCATAGCCATAATACAGCACTTTCTGCAGGTTCTTATTGCTGTCAAGCACCTGTGCTACATAATCTCCACTCGGCGGTGAAGAACGATGGGATTCCAGACAATAGGCAATCTTTCCATTCACCGTAAACCAGCAGGTTAGATAGTTTCCAATATAACTTGGATAGTAGATGGTTTCTCCTTTTTCCAGATGTACCGTTTCTCTTGCAGTAAAGGTATTCTCTGCACCGGAAAACATCATCACTTCCCCATCCTCAATCTTTTCTTCCAGTTCCCTTGCTGCCTGTGCATCTGCATCTTCCCCGGATACCGTTACTTCCACATCCGGGATCTCCTGCACAGGCGTCTCCGAATCTTCTTCGGATTTCGTATCCTCTTTCTGTTTCTGCCCACCGTTTTCTTCTGCATGGGCCTGTCCTTCCGTATCCGTCAGGATAATCTTACGAGTAACCGGGTAGCCGTCACGCTCATCTTTTGGCACAACCCAGTAAGTTGCAACATAAGTACCTGCCTGGTCTGGATGATAGGCGCTTCCATCCTCTGCTTCGATACGTTCCAAAGTCACATCCTCTTTTTCTGGATCATACTGAATCCCTTCCATGCAGGTCTCTGCCATAAATTCCTTGTCGGAAACATCTTTGGTGATATCCTCTGCAGTCACTGTCTGCTCAGAAATTTCCGACACCGGATGCTCCGATTCTGTCTTACTTTCTTTTTCTGTCACAGCATTCTGTGAAATTTCACTTTCTGCCGCATGGACATCCGCCAAATTCCCAAGCGGACTAAGACCCATGAGCAGTGCAAGCCCGAAGGCTGCAAGTCTTGTTTTGATATTCCTGCTCTTCATTGCATTCTCCTTTTTCCGTTAAAAATACCGCAGAGGCTTTCCCCTGCGGCGTTGTTATCTGCTGACTTCTGTTTTCTTGTGACTGGCTTTTTGCTTTCCCACTTCCTGTCTGGTACGCTTTAGCGCATCGGTCACAGATCGGCTGGAAATCCCATTCTGATGGCAGCCTTCCACGATTCCCATAAAATAAAGATCCGAGGGGATGGCAGGCTGATCCTTATAGGGTGCATTCATGGTATATGCCATGACTTCCCGTTTCACACCATCCTTTCCCTGAACAAGAACAGGCTCCTTCCCATACAGGTGGGGATACCCTTCATAAAAGTCCAGGCTTTTTTCACACTCCGGTGTGATCTTCCAAAGCACCCCTTCCACCTGGCTGCCCTCTTCCGGCAAAATGGTGGCAACACCGCTTCCTTTCCCCCTGCCACAAAAGGTCAGGCGGTATCCATCCAGCCGGACATTCTCCACTACGGAAGCTGCCGGACAGCGGTACGCCATCTGGTCTAAGTTCATGTTGCTGCCATAGGCAAAATAATAGGTTTCTTTCATCTCTTACCTCCTAACGGGCATCCTCTGCCCGATGATTTCGATTCAAACATTCATAGGTACTGCGGTCATATCTCCATGCTCTGTCACCCTCCAGATTGGCAAGCAGATGTTCCCGGACATTTTTATATTCCGGGCCAATGAGCCCCAGCCGCAATAAAAAGGTACGGAAGGTAAATGCCGGATTCTCTGTGGTCTCCGTTTTCCGCATCTGGGTGCATTTCTGATTGATGGCCTGGGCGGAAATAGCAAGAGCCAGAGTAATATTTGCCCGCACTTTTCCTGCATGGAGGGTACTCTCAAAACATCTCCACTCCAAAGTTCCTTTTGAAAACACTGCATGAAGGTTCAACGCATAGTACCGGGTACTGTCATAATGATCATGACTTCCATCTTTGCCCTCATACCATACCCGTTTCAACTGTTCCATGGAAATGGTGCTGTTTGGCATCCGGCGGATCTTTTCTAACACAATGGGGCGCACCTTCTGGCAATACTCCTGTTCTCTTGATCTCTGTACCCTCAATGCCTTGAACAGGATATCTTCTTTGGAATACATAATGGTCATGGCATTTTTTAGGCTTCTTGGGGTGTGGTTGGAAGCGTCCACATGCACATGCTGCCCGCAAGATGCATTTACCTTCGCCCCATGATGCCTGAGACACCGCACCACTTCCTGCAGCTTTCCGATTTCTCCATAGGAAAGTTTCGGACTGACCATCTCGGTGCTGTATTCTCTTCCGGCAGGAACCATACGTCCACGCTCTCTGCGTTCCGTATAGATGCTCCCATCATACATGAACTTCCATTTCTTTCCTTCCTGATCTGTCACCGACCAGATCCCATAATATCCGCCATTGCAAACCGCCCTTGTTCCAAACAGCTCTGCTACTTTCTCCGCAGCCCTCTGCCTGGTGATCCCTGTCATCTCAATCTCTGTACCAAAATATTGATCCTGAATTCCAATTGCCATACTGCCTTACCTCTTTGTCTCTTCATCCTCTGCCCGGATTTGTGCATCTGCCTGCCGAAGAAGCGTTCCGATGGCTTCGATCACGTTGACGGTCACTCCATTTCCCGCCTGTTTATAAAGCTGGCTGTCCGAAGTATCCTGTTCTATGCGGTCAATCTGCCAGTCATAAAAACCCTGCAGCCGCAGACACTCCCTTGGCACCAGCCTCCGGATTCTACCCCGATAGGCAACTCCATGCCGGTCTGTGGCAGTAATAGTGAACATCGGCTCTTCCGGCTCCTTCATCCTCCGGCCATTCTGACGGGTTTCTTCTCTTCCCGGAGTCAGCACTGCCCTGGCGCCTTCCTCTTTTAAGACACCGGAACATTCCCCTTTGTGATTATGGATGCCCGATTGTCTGGTATTCAGACACCTACAATGTTCTGTGACAAGAGGCGGCGGAGATAGATCCACAAAATGAAGTGTCCCCTGCTGGATTCCTGTGGTCAGGGTATGGGCGATTTGATGCCCCACACGCCCTCTCCGGGTGTTCATTCCTGCATATCCCAGGTCAATGCTGTCTCCCGGATACGCCATCTTATATCCCTGCTTGGTATTCTCTTTGATAGGAACACCAACCTCATATAATCCGGTTTTTCCACCAACGCCTCCCGCTCCGGAAGTCAGGGTACAGCTTAACCCTTCGGCTTTGTAGATTCGTTCCCCCTGTCTGCCTGTCTGGACTTGAACAAGAGGCGTTCCATTTGCTGTTGGGAAAGGTAATATTTTTCCGGCACATCTTCGATCAAGATATCCGACAAGATACACCCGCTTTCTGGATTGGGGGACTCCAAAATCCTTGCTGTTAAGCACTTTCCATTCCACACCATACCCCAGCTCAGATAGCGTACTGAGGATGGTGTGAAACGTCCTGCCTTTGTCATGCGAAAGCAGTCCGGGAACATTTTCAAGGATGAAATACGCAGGTCGCTTGTCTGCAACCAGTCTGGCAATCTCGAAGAACAAAGTTCCTCTGGCATCTGCAAATCCTCCTCGCTTTCCGGCGATAGAGAATGCCTGGCAAGGAAATCCTGCGCACAAAAGATCAAAGTCTGGCATTCGGTCTGTTTCGATTGTTCTTGCGTCATTACAAAACCACTCCCCTTCTGTGTCGAACAGCAATCGGTAGTTCTTATCCGCATAAGCATCCACCTCGCAGTGCCCCACACAGGTAAAACCGCCTGCACGTCTTAACCCTTCCCGGAATCCCCCGATCCCGCTGAATAAATCAAAAAATCGAATGGTTGCGGCTATCAACCTCCTTTGCTGAGAAAAAGCAGGCGGCATGGTTTCTTTTCCACACCGCCTGCAAGTTTTATGGTTCTATTTGTTTGGCATTATGCGATCTCTCCGGTTTCTTCCTCGGATTCTGGCAGTTCTTCTTCCTCCTCTGCATCTTCGGGAAGTTCTGAATCTGGTTCTCCCTCTTCTAATTGTGCAGATTCCTCGAAGTTCTCATTGTCTGGTTCTTCCTCCGCAGCTTCCGTCCCTTCGATTCCCTCTTCGGCAATCTCTTCTTCACTGATCTCTTCTGCTTCTTCCAGTCTGTCTGTTTCTACGGTTTCTTCTGGCTGCTCTAACTCCTGCCATTTGGCTTCTACCTCTTCCACCGCTTTCTCGATGATGCGGATGATAAAATCTTTCTGTTTGATGCCTTCCTTCGCGACTACCCATTTGACTCTCTGGAATAATTCCTCTGTAACCTGTACTGCTAATGTTCTTTTTTCCATGCTCTCTTCTCCTTTGCCTTCCAGTCTGTTAAAGTGTTCTTCAATCACCTGCCGGATGAATATCTGTGTACTCGTTTCTTTCTCTTCGATCTCGGCTCTTACCTTCTCATGTAATTCCACCGGAATCTTTCCGCATATGTTCTTCATCTCTGCCATCTGCGTTTCTCCTTTCGTTTTGTTATACACAACATACTCCAAAGCTTGAAAGAAAGCTATTCACAATACCCACTAAAGAATCCATGTCAAATGTATGCAAAACCCAAGCAGATCCAACAATGCCATATTTTCTTTGTCCATAGGCCTCACCCCCTTTACTCCTGCTCCATCTGAAATAAAAAATCCAGCATCTGATTGGGAATTTCTTCCTTTTCACATGCTGGCATTCGTTCCATACCGCCACTTTTCAGTTCTTCCCGAACAGTCTCCTGAATCAATTTCCGTAAGGTTTCCCGCTCTTCTTTTTCTAAGATCACATCCACCAGATACTGATTCCTCTGTCCTGCCGGAACTTCCATCAAAAGCCGCCACGCTTTTTCATGCTCCGGGTTCTTAATGTTTGGGCGAAAGGAAAAGACCGGGCGGCTCACAGCGCCCTCATCTGCCCCACAATCCGTTCATATCCGGCTGCGTTTGCATGGATGTCTGTGAGGTAAATCGGGCGGCACAGGCGGTCCTGGGTACTTACACGGTGCTGAAAAATAGCAGCCCCGCCTCCCATGAAAATGGAAGGAACTGCCCGCAGATCAAAGCCTGCTTCGGTGATCGCAGACAATATCTTTTCAATGTAAAGCCTGCCCTGTTTCTCGATCAAAGATACCACTTCCGCAGGCATGCTGCAGGACTTCCCCTGTAAGATGCGCTCAACCTGTGTCTCTGTTATGGACAGCCCGGTGTTTCTGCGCACTTGTTCCAGAATCTCATCTATACAGCGAATGACCCCAAGTTCCAGACTCCTGCAGGTAGCTGCATTGGGAACAGCGTTATCAAGACGCATCAAGTCCACCGTCCAGCCTCCGATATCCACAAGAAGAACAGAGGGTTCATCCTTTAAATATTCCGGGTAAAGAGCCAGAGCCGAGTATCCCTGGGGGAACAGTTTCACATCCTCAATCTGGATTTCATAGCGTTCCCCTTCGTAGAAAAATCGGACAGGCTGTTCCTTCCGAAACAGATATTCCTTAAATTTCTGTTTTTCCCTTCCAAATCCGGTAAGGGGAAGTCCGGCTGCAAGAACAACCTTGGCTGTTCTCTCCCCTTTCCGCTTCCGAATCTCCTGTGCCAGTGCAGCCAGCGTCAAAAGATAATAATTGTCATTGGCAGTTTTATCCTTCACTAAAGTCTGCCGCCCTGTCCCACACACATAATAAGCGCCTCCGTATTGAAGAACGTTCTGCATGGTATAAGGTTCATAGGTGTATCGCATCAGTCCTGTCGGGAAACACACCTGTTTTGTTTTCATGGCATAATACCCATGGTCGATTCCAATGATCATCGCTTACCACTCCCTTCTTTCTCGTTTTATAAAACTTCCGGGGAAAGAGTCCCCGAACCCGGAGCCATGCTCCGGCAAAAACTTTTTCTTTTCCAGCCTGTTAAACTTCCTACCCCCGGAAAACTGCCGCTTTCTTTCATGAAACTTCTATTTTTATCTTTCCTGCTGATGTTGCTTCCTTACAGATTTTTGTTTTTCACAACTTCGTACAGGCTGTAATCCTGCAAACAAGGTATCCATAATCCGTTTCATCTCTTCAAATGATACCTCTTCCGGCATGGTGAACATAATCATCTTTCCATCCACTTGTTTTCTCCCATTTCTTGTATGAAAGTAGGTAAAGGTATTTCCCCAACAACCATCTGCTCCCGTATGGAATTCTTTCCATCGATCATCAATTTCCATGATATATCTTGCAGTATCTACCCCGATTTCTTTTTGCTCAATCCGCTGATCTGCATACATTTTTTCTGCAGCATAAACATCTACATCCTTTCCCGGCGCTAAATAAATTTGTACTGCATTCGTCTGATATACTCCAAAATCATGCATTTCGTACTGAGACAATACCAGTCTTGCCTCATAAGACCTAGGCGGTATATAATCGACCACCAGTTTCTTTAATCGCTCTGGCGGTTCTGTTTCAAAATAATAAGGATCGCCTGCCACAATCCGCCTCGGACACTTTACACGGAAAAGTTCCCTGCGTAGTAACTTTGGTTCTAACTGTTTTTCTTTTTCCATTTATTTCATCCTTTCTTTCAGCTTTTTCCTGCCCTAGTCGTAGAAACATGTCTGGGCAGGGAGATAGTGAAGTGTTCCTTCCACCACAAGCGCCTGCTTTTGAAAGCGCAGGACTCCCTGATTTTGCAGGTCAACCAGTTCACGATAGGCTTCCTTGGTCAAAAAATAGCGATGATACTCTCCCTTTTCCTCGAACCCTTCCTTTTGCTCTAACACCAAAAACTCCACCATATATCGAGTGTCCGGTGCAAAACGTTTCTCACACAAGATGTCATCCCCCTTCACTGCCTTCACACCTTCCGATTCCCTGGCGACTGCCAGTAATTCATGGATACTGATACTCACGTTTCCTATCACCTCCCTTCGAAGTCTTTTTCAAATTTTCTGCGAAAAAAAGACGGGCACCTACACGATGTCTGTCTCTGTGGGATCTTCCATCCCTTTTTCCTGATACTGTTGTTTTATGATCTGTTCCAGCTGTTTTCGAATTTCCTTATCCGGTACCTGGATGCAAAACCCCTGAAGCCAGCGGTCATGCAGATGCTCATCTGCTTCTGTTACATCCCAAGATATAATGCTCATGTGCGATAAAGTAACATGATAACTGAATTGATAGTCAGTCCCATTCCGTAAAATGCAAGTTTCCGAAATGTTTCCGAACTTTCTTCAGCCCATTGCTACAAAAAGCAGGAAATGTTATAATTCAAAACGAACAATTGAATAAAAGTGTCTTCGGGGCAGGGTGAAATTCCCGATTGGCGGTAAAGTCCGCGAGCGTAAAACGCACGATTTGGTGTAATTCCAAAACCAACAGTATAGTCTGGATGAAAGAAGATATGGTTAGATTCCGCAGATTTTGAGAGTGTTACTTTCTTTTCTGTGACCTAATGATAATGCTAACACCTGAAAGACATTTTCTTTTGGGTGTTAATTTTTTGCCACGGAGGGAAGCAATTATGAACAGTAAAACAAAAAGAATCACAGTTATTGGTATGCTATGTGCGATTACTTATGTCACTATGGTTGTTGGCAGGATTCCTATTATTCTATTCTTAAAGTATGACCCATCAGATGTTATTGTAACTTTAGGTGGTTTTATTTGGGGGCCGATGACTTCCTGCATTGTATCTGTTATTGTAGCAACCCTTGAAATGATTACAGTAAGCGATACCGGAATATTAGGTTGTATTATGAATATCGTACAAACACTATCTTTTGCGTGTACGGCATCTGTCATTTACAAAAAAAAGCACACTTTATCTGGTGCAGTGATTGGTCTGGCATCGGGATGGCTAATAACGGTTATCGTTATGCTGTTGTGGAACTATTTGGTAACGCCGCTTTATATGGGGTATCCAAGAGAAGCAGTTGTAGAATTGTTACTTCCTGCCTTTCTTCCATTTAACTTATTGAAAGGTGGGTTAAATGCGTCCATTACATTTTTACTGTATAAGCCCATAGTTACCGCTTTGAGAAAAAACGGATATGTTGCTACTTTGGAAAATGAAGCAAGACAAAAGCATACTGGTCTGCTTATACTGGCAAGTTTTATAATAGTAACTTGTGTTTTGATTATCCTGTCAATGAATGGGATTATATGAGGAGCAAAATGAAAGAAAATATAAATAAGCCTATTTATACACTAACGGGAATTGTTATACATGGTCGAGGTATTGGAAAGCATGTAGGGACACCTACCGCAAACATAGAAATAGCAAAAAATACATTTTTGCCAAAGACAGGGGTGTATGTGGCAGATATTCTTTTAAGTGGCAAGATATATTATGGTGTTACCCATATTGGAACGCGCCCTACGCTTGACAATGATAGCTTTGTTTCAATCGAAACACATATTTTTGATTTTGATAAGGATATATATGGGTGTACGATAACTGTCAACCTATATAAGAAATTGAGGGAAGTTAGAAAATTTAATGAATTATCCCTGCTACTCGAACAAATTACAAATGACCGGATAATGGCACAAGAATTTTGGGGATTAAAGCAAACAAATCACACCTTACACATTGATATTAACCGGCATTGTGTAATATTAGAACAGCAGGAAGTTTATTTATCAACAAATGAATTTGAAGTCCTTTATTTGCTACTGCAATCTCCTCAAACCACATTCACAAAAGAACAGATTTATGAGCAGATTTGGCATGAACCTACAAATAACCATTTGCACGCAGTAGAAAACACGATTTTTCAAATACGGAAAAGGTTAAAACCTTATTGTAAGGGACATAGGTATATAAAAACAGTAATTGGCTATGGTTATAAATTTAATTCCGAGTAACAAACCCAGCCGAGCCAGTCAACGGCAAGTGAATGGGCTTCGCCCACCGTTGACAGCCCCGCCTGTCCTTGCTGGTGAGTAATCAAGGGGCGACAGCAAAAAGTGCTGCCGCTCTTTCCCATAATCGAAGAAAGGAGGATTTTCCATGACTGAATACGAAGCCTATCAAGAACATATCCGCTATACCCATGATACCTATTGCCGGATTGTTATTCGCCATGCGTCCTTTGACGCTGCCCGTATGCTGGCGGCGAGGTGGAAACGGGAAATCTCCCTTGAATACTTGACCGAAGAAAAGTTTGTCCCACTAAGCACCACAGACGAGTATTTTCAAGTGCCGGACTATGGCGAAACTTATCCGTTTTCCGGAATATATTCTAATTTTTCTATTTGTGCATAAGTATATCTTCTCTTTCTTGCTTCACTATATGACAAAAGACCATATTCCATTTTGTATGCCGGAATACGGTCTCTTTGCATCGCTTGTAACGCTTCGATCATATTTTTATAATGATGCCTGGATTTATAAGCATCTATCTGTCCTCTTGTCATTCCTATGACAGCTGCAAAATCAGCCAGACTCTTATAAAATGTTCCTTGAACCTTTAATCTCGGAATAAATGCAAATACCTCTGTATCTGGCCATTTACATTCATCTCTCAACTGCTTTATCATCTGGAAGCATTTTATAAAGGAATACTCAGGTTTATAACGCTGTTGCCCTTTTACCAGCGATTTAGAAATATGATATTCTCTACATAAAAAAGCAGCATTTTGGTACACTTTTCCTTCATATTCTACTTCATATCTTTTTCCATTGTTTCTAATTGGCAAATAGACTGCTTCTTCCAATGTTTTCCCATATTTCAAACGTTCAAAAACATTGCAGGGCTGCACCTGATATTTTGCACACAACTCTGTTAACGTATTATAAGTATTGCCTTCAAAGTAAATCGGTTCTTTCTGCAACAGTTCCAATACAATTTCTTCTAACGTTGCTTTTCTTGTATAAGACCTAAATGTAATAGATGTTTCACGGATTCCAAAGGCTTCTGCCACCTCATACCTGCTTTGGTATTGCTTTCCCCATAATGTAATCTTTTTCTCCTGGGCTTCTTTACAACTCTTTACTGCTTCTTCTACAGTTTTACATCTTTGCATGTAGTGTGACAATGAATTCCATGGCAAACCATATTCTTCTGCTAATGCTTTGGGAGATCGATACAGCTTTCCATTGTATTCAAAAAGCCTTCCTCTCCCCCGCACATCATCGATGCACATCCGCATTGCTTCTTCCAGTGACCACCCCCGGTGCCGGAAGGAATATATTCTTTGACGGTCAATTCCATATTCCTCTGCCATTTCTTTTATCGTTTCATATGTTTTCCCATCATAGCAATACGCCATAGTCATCACCTCTTCTCTTTACCACACCAGTATACCCACTTATCGTAAAAAAGCTATTCGGACATACCACTAAAATATTACCTTTATACCTGTCTATTATAGACAATAAAAAACCTGCTACAAGGATGTCTTTCCTCATACCAGATATCAATACTT
>ERZ791885.751-NODE-751-length-26912-cov-2.779424_pt1 | contig 26912 bp, 26 predicted proteins | sample MGYA00510159_ERZ791885 | MGnify/ENA primary metagenome ERZ791885 (study PRJEB30046, sample SAMN00792054) | human gut metagenome | study: EMG produced TPA metagenomics assembly of the A metagenome-wide association study of gut microbiota in type 2... | reverse complement strand
ATCGCCAGCTCGTGCGCAATTTGTTGCGCTAAAATAGGTCTGTTTATTTGCTCAAACGATTGTGCTTCTTCACAAGGGTAAAGAAAAATATTTATAATTCCAAATAATTCTCTTATCTTCGGTAAAATTTTATCCGGCTATGAGTCCAGAGAATAACCTGAAAAGTATTGCCAGACGCACTGGAGTTTCGATTTCGACTGTTTCGAGGGTGTTGAACGGCAAGCACGAACAATATCGCATCAGCGCGAAAACCGTCAAGCGGGTAATGGACGAAGCCAAACGCATCGATTACAAGCCGAGTATTCTTGCGCAAAGTTTGCGCACCAATAAAACCTACACGATCGGGCTGCTGATCCCCAGTATCGACAACCCTTATTTCGCTACGATCGCCAGTGAAATCGTCTTTGAAGCCAAGCGGTACGGCTACACCGTGATATTGCTCGATACGCTTGAGGATGAAGGTAACGAAAGCGAGTGTATCAATACGCTGCTGACCCGCAGCATCGACGGCATTATACTCGTTCCGTGCGGCGAGAGGCCGGAGAGCCTCGAGAAGATCGACGAACAAACCCCCATCGTCCTGATCGACCGCTATTTTGAGGATACTTCGCTTTCTTATATCTGCACGGATAATTACCGGGGAGCCCTGGATGGGGTCAAACTGCTGATCGAAAACGGCCACAAAGAGATTCTTTGCATCCGCGGCGTTCCCCATTCGATGCCCTCGAAAGAGCGGGTCAAAGGATATATCGATGCTTTGAGGGAGTCGGGTTTCGACACCCGGAGCCGTATCGCCGGCAACGACTACTCCATTACCAACGGATATCTGGAGACCAAGCTGGCTATCGGGAGCCCCGCCCGGCCCACCGCGATCTTCGCGCTGAGCAATACCATTATGCTCGGGGCGATCCGGGCGATCGGGGAATCTTCGCTGCGAATCCCGGACGATGTTTCGATCCTGTCGTTCGACAACAACCTGCATCCGGCCGTCACCCGTATCTCGCAGCCGACCAAAGAGATCAGCCAGCTCGCGGTGAAGATCCTGATGGAACGGTTGAGCGATAAGCAATCGGTACCCCAGCAGATCAAACTCCCGGCGCAGATTATAGAGGGGAAGTCCGTAAAACGACTTTGAGAATGTCCCGGATATCGTATGGCGAGTCGGTATTGCCGCCAGGATGCTGCGGGCCGTTGACCGATCCACCCGGGTTTATTCTTTCCGGATCGCATTCGCCGGATTGGCGGTTGCCGCGTGCCAGCTTTGCCACGAGACGGCGATCCCGGACAGGAGCAGGACGGTTATCCCGGCACCGGCGAAAATCCACCAGTCGAGGCTCGTTTTGTAAGCGAAATTCCGGAGCCATCGTTGCAGGATGATATAGGCGGCCGGAGTGGCGACCGCGAACGCCGATACGATCAGCCAGATAAAGCTGCGGTTCAGCATCAGGATGATTTCGCCCGATCGGGCGCCGTTCACTTTGCGGATGCCGATCTCCTTGGTCCGGAGCTTGATGATGAAGGCCATGTAGATAATCAGGCCGAGGTTGGCGATCAGCAGGCACAGCAAAGAGAAAATGCGGACCAGTTTCCCTGCGTTCAGCTCGTTGCGGAATATCTGGCCGTACACGTCGCCGATGAACGCATAGCGGGCCGGGTAATCGGGGAAAATCTCTTTCCAGACGTTGTTGAAGGTCTCCAGGGCCCTGGGCTGGTCGGGGTTGAGCCGGACCATGATGTTGTGCAGGAACAGCGGACGTTGCATGATGATCATAGGGATCGATTCCTCGCGCATGCTGGTGTAGTTGAAGTCGTCGGTTACGCCGCAGACGACCCCCTGCGGGATGTAACCGAGGGCTTCGTGTTCGATCCGCAGGGTCTTGCCTATGATCTCCTCGGGAGAGTCGTATCCCAGCGCTTTAAGTCCCTTTCGGTTGACCATGTATTCTTCCTGCAGGTTTGTGGATTTCTGGTCGTCGTAAAATTTTAACATCAGTTTTGTATGCTCTTCCCGGGAAAAGCGTTCCGGGGAGAAAGAGTGTCCCGCGATGGTGGGAATCCGGAAAAACGGGAAAAAATCCTCCCCCACGATAAAGATGGGAAGATTATGTTTCTCTTCGCTGTTTTCGTCCCGGACCGAGATGTAGTCGCGCACGGCTCCCCCCGGCGGTTCCATCGCCGCAGTCACGGACAGGATTTCGGGATGTTTCAGCAGCGAAGCTTTCAGCAGTTCGTATTTAGTCTGGATCGGGTCGGTCTGGGATTCCAATACGATAGTGTCTGTGTCCGATCCGCCCACCTGCGTGTGTTCGATCATGTTCATCTGTTTGCCCATGCCGAAAGCCAGGATCACGACCAGCATAATCACCGCATACTGGATTCCCAGCATGATTTTCACCTGAGTATGTACGGCCCGAGGCGGTTTCAGGCTCGCCGTCGTTCCCGACTGGAACCCGGCAGAGACTCTCCCGGCCAACGGAATCAGCGAGGTCAGGACGATTAGCAGCATGAAGGTCAGGCTGACAGTGAGGTACTCGCCGGTGGAGATATCCAGTGTAAAATATTCCAGCGAGACGATCGTGCCGCTCAGCAGGAATCCGAGCGATAGCGATAATACGCCCAGGATAAGCCCCAGAGCCGCTTCTTCCCGGAAAATATGGCGCAGGGAGGCTCCGTTGAGGCAGAGCAGGTAATAATAATGGCGGCTTCGGGAGAAGATCAGGCAGGCGTTGAGCCAGAGGTTGAACAGTACGACGGTCAGCAGCAGTGCGTTGGCGCCGATGGCCAGGTAAATGAACTGGATATTTCCGTTCGGCTCCATCTCCCGGAGGTTGTGGCTGTGCAGGTGGATGTCGGTCAGCGGCATTACCTTCGCTTCCGTCTTGGTGTGCCCGGACGAATGGCGCTCGGCCAGTAATTTCGTGAGTTTGCCTTGCAGGTCGTTCGGATTCGTGCCTTCTTTTGTCAGCAGGTATACATAGGCGAGGTCTGCCCGTTCTTCCGGTCTGGAAATAATGAGATCGGAATGGAAATGCGATGTTTCCGGGATATCTTTGAAAATACCCGTAATGATCAGCGGAATATCCCCGAACCGTTCGTTCAGGATGACTTTCTTGCCGATGGGCGATTCGTTTCTGAAGATACTCCGGGCGAAACTTTCGCTGATTATCGCCTGGTTCCGTGCTTCGAGTACTTCATGTTTATTTCCGTCGGTCAGCGGGATGGTAAAAACATCGAGGAAATTGGCGCTCGTGTAATAAAAATCGGTGACCATGTGCGACTTGCTCTGGTAGATAAGCAAACCGGGGTTACCCTTGGCCATTTTGACGATTTGCTCTACTTCGGGCAGCTGGTCGGCCGCCGGGATGAGTTTGCTGTAAATGCGTCCGTCGACCGGCTCGTTGTCGTATTGTACGGAGAGGCGCACGATGCGCCCGGCGTTGAAGTTGAACCGGTCGTAGCTCAACTCTTTTTTGATGTAGCTGTAGGACAGCAACAGGGAGGAAAACACAATCGCGAGTCCAAGCAAGTTGACCAACCGGAGGGATTTATACTTACCAAAACGACGGAATATGCGCATGATGGGTTACGTAGTTATACATTTGTCTTTTGTAAAAAGACCTAAAACCGTACCAAATGTATAAAATTCAGAGGAACAGCCTGCTGCAATTTTTTAATGGCCGTAAATTGTAAAATTATTATACATCCCTGTCCATTATTTTTACACCGTTCGAGTGGTCGTCGGCTAATTATTTCGGATTTGCAAACTGTTTTGGGAAAGGGTATGCCGGGTTTTATAAATTTTATATAATAGTTTTGCAGGAATGCGGCGTAGCGTTTTAATCTTTCATGCTTGGCATATTCTTTGACCGAACTTTCGGATTATATTTGAAATCACCGTTAATGCCGCCACAGGACGTTTATGACTGAAATAAACACAACGATCAGGCCTGCCTGTGAGACTTGCCGTGCCGGTTGCCAAAGCAATCGCCGCCGCTTTTGGGTCCAGGTATTCCAGCCCGGTGCGCAAATCGATTTTGACTCTGAGTCCGGACATTTATTGTTCATCATCGGCGGAGAGATCGAAATCGTCCATGCGGAAGGTACTGACATAGGTAAGCAGGATGAAATGGTTTTACTCGGCTATAACCGGGAGTATCGTGTCATGGCGCTGAGCCAGGTCAAACTGCTCGTGATCAATTTCACGACCCATTATCATGTATGCGACGATATACAAGCCGAGAACGTATGGAAGAGCATCCGGTCTGTAAAGTATCAGTTCAATACGTTGGAAATGAAACCGGCCATGCGTCGTTTTGCGGAATCGGTCATGTATTACCTGGAACAGGGGGCGTGCTGTAACCACCTGTATGATGCGAAAGCCATTGAAATTTCAGTTATATACAGGTTGTTTTATCCCGCAGAAGAATTGGCACGGTTCTTCTATCCGGTTTTATATAAGGACCTCGCTTTTGATACCCTGGTCCGGAGAAACTATGAGCATGCCAAGACGGTACAGGAACTGGCCAACCTTTGCGGTTATAGTCTCCCCAATTTCAAAAAACTGTTCACCAAACACTTCGATGTACCGCCTTACCGGTGGATGCTGCAGCAAAAGAGTGCTAAAATCAAGAACCGCCTTTTAGATAAAACGGTGCCGATCAAGGCTATTGCAGCCGAATTCGGTTTTACCGATCAATCGCACCTGAATGCCTATTGCAAGCAGTATTTCAATGCCACTCCGCTCCAGATCCGGAATCGTTACACCGACAAATCGGATCAATAAATCACGGGAATATTCGATTTTACAAGAGTAATAGCTGTTTCTCCCAAAGGAGCGTCTACAATGTAGGATTCATGATGGTTCGTTTGTGAGCTATCCTTCGCATGCCGGATTTTTCAAGCGATGGACGACCCCAACGACCTTGTATTCGCCGGTGGGAGCGGTTGGCTGGCCGGCAGAGACCACGACTTCGAGTACCAATGTTTGTCCGCCCGGCTACCAGATTACCAATGCCAACGGAACGACCGTCTATTCGCATCCAACCAACCAATTCTATTCGTTGTACGCAACGGAGAATACCAGAGGAATAGGAATTTCAGGTTTGTATGCGGATGGATATTGCGACTGATGGGCGATTCAGGTGAGTCAGCAAGGTGCGGGACAGTTGGTGGAAAGATTTTTGAAAAACACTTGGGTCGACGAACCTACGGATTTGCGGTCGTAGTGAGCTCATGAAAACAAGACAAAAACGTACCCGTAGCCGGGATTGAAACAGCTAAAATCGTCAAAGTACAAACCCTTGAATTTAACAAGAATTATTTCTAATCTCAAGAAAGCGATCATGATTACTTAATGAGTAATGAGACTGGAAATCATCAAGTATGAAGATTTTGATTGTTGTGACAACGATCTGCATTGTTTAAAATTTCACGTTCCCATACAGCAAATCTTTGTGGAGAATGACAACAAAGATTTGCTGTATGGGAAATTTGACATTTCATCATGCATTTCCGCTATTTAATTATTAAAAATATTGTTTTGATGAGGCTGTCTTGTCGATGAAACTTTGAATCCTTTGCATTTGAATCTAAGTTTTTAATTTAAGAGGATAGATAACGTATAACTGGTTCCATTGTTATATTCATATCGATGTGGCGCTCAGCAAAAGCTCGGATTTCGGCAATTACTTGTTGACGAGTTTTTGTACAATAAATAGAGTCATAAAAAGATATGACGGACTGTATGTTTACACTGTTTGTATCTGTTGGCAGTTCAAGGTTGTACGGGTAGTCTGTCCCAATAAATACATCTGTCGTTCCGGTTGCTATCGTTGGAAGTCCTTTTGCCAAGTATTCTCGGCTTTTGAGTGTTGAGTGGATATAAATATCTTTGTCTTCTGTTGCTAAAGAGATGACTCCCAGGTGACAAAGATCATATATCTCATCAAGTTCAGCTCCGGTTTTATAGCCATGTATGATTACTTTGTCTGATACTCCATAACGTTTGGCTAAAATAGTGAACTCTGTTGTAAAAGGTCCGCCTCCTATTAGATGAAGTACTATCGGGCGTTCTCCTCCTGATGCATAATATTCCCCTAATCCCCGTATAAGGCGGTCATAACCGTGCCACCAACAAAACATGGCTACTGCTACAATATGAATGGCGCCATCTTCGGGTACGGGTTTTATAGGATGGATCGTATCAAGATTGATCCCATTGATTATTGGTATTGTAGGCATTCCGAATAGTCTTTCATCTTTGCTTATCGTTACTATCCGATCAACATATCGATGTAGTATTGGCATATATGTTCGTTCTTTCCACCAGAGTGGATAATCTATCCATCGTTTTTTTAATTCTTTTTTGTATGGATAGGTGGGGATTTCATAAAGAATTTTGGCTTTTGGATTCCGCTTCCTGATTTTTCGGATGACAAGTAGTTGATTTAAAGACATCCCCATCCTTCGAATGTAGAAAAAATCATTGCCATCGAACATTTTATGATATTGAGATAAAGGATCGTCCAATGAATATCCAAAAGGAAGACGAAAAAAAACACGTTTGATGTTTTTTTTTTAAAAATTTGAACTTTTGAAAAACATCTAAAAGATGGAAAATTACACCAAGGAGCTTTCTTATTTAATGTAGGGGAAACCCATGATTCTCTTTTGGTGTAAAAATGTTTACAATTCAGTCCTGCGGCATTAATCGCATGGATTTGTGCCAGTACTTTCTTGTCTACACCTGTTGGTTTTGAGATTGATTTTACATCTGTTAAACCATAAATAAAAACGCCTTTTTTCATATATTTTTTAGAAGCTGTTTAAGATTTAATTAAAAAATGTCACCTGTAATGTGTTATTCGCTGAATATTAGTATATTGATGATATTGTTGATAAATAGCGGCGAGTTATTAAAAACAACCAATACAAGATGAGTATGATTCATATAATCAGCATTTATTTTAGTTTCAAGATTGATAGTATTTGCGTGATGAAATGCGAATACCTGATGCCTGCAAGATAGGACAGGCAGCCATATCCAAGGATGAATACGATACCTCCCAACCCTAAAGACATCCCATGCGTCGCCGTGCCGAAAATTGTCGTTGCCGTTTTGGATGCTAGTCCTGAGCATAACGAGCACACAAGTAATATCCCCAATTTACGCCAAGGCATGAGGGAGCCGACATTGGTGCCTAACATTTTAGACACCGACATCATCAACAGGTATAGACATAACAAGGTTGTTCCTGTCGATATCAATGCAATGCCTGTTACAGACGGAAAGAAATTGACACAGGCAATGTCGAGACCGACAACGAGAACCGCAGTGAACAAATGAATATCGGCAAACAATTTGCCCTTTCCAAGTGCAAACATGATAGGCCTGTACGGCAATATACGAGCGATATTGATGATGGTGATTATCCGGAATAAATCCGATGCAATACCATATTTAGGTCCATACAGACAGGTAATAATATCTTCGGCGAAAATGAAACAGAATATCGAGATGGGATAGATGAGCGATGCCGATTGAAATACCGTCCGGTTCCATAGTAAAATATACTCTTCTTTCGCCGTTCCGGCAGCATACATCCTGGAAAACTCCGGTAGCATCACCGAAGCTATCACGGCGATAATCACTCCGGCAAAAGGCAGTTCCATAAAGCCATTGGCAAATTGCGCGAACTCTGCCACTCCAAAATAGCGGCTTACAAAAAACTGGCTTGCAGACCCTATGATAAACCCATAGACACTTGCATTGAAGACGGGGATCGAATACGAAAAAATATCTTTAATGCTGATGCAGCTTTGCAATACTGCAATATCCTTGAATGGCCGGTACATCAGTCTGAATCCAACAAAGCTTGTCATTGCGTATGCTAACACCAGTCCTATGATTGCATTGACGGCAGATGCTCCTGAAACATATACTGCCGCCAATACGCAGGATATGGTGAAAATTTTACTCAGCAATACGTAAATGAAAACCAGGTGAGCTTGTTTGTAAACAACGAGGATTCCCTCTATCCCGATAATGGGCATCATAAGCATCGGAGTAGGAGCAAACCATCTGAGGGATTCAGCCAGTTGCCGGTTTTTAAGTATATCAGCAATCAGGTCGGACCCGAAAAACAACAGGAGTGAAAATAACGCGCCGATAAATATAAATAGCGAGTTAAGTTTTTTGATTATAGATCGTCCTTCATTGACAGGACGGACAGAAAGAAAATACGAATAGCACTGGGGTAGCCCGAAAGCAAAAAACGTCAACAGAGTCGTGTATACGTACAGAACCTGACGATATGTTCCATACCCGTCAACCGTCATGTAACGGCTCAGTATTGCCGCCAGCACAAATGACATTCCCAACGACAGCATACGGGCCAATCCCAACCAAATTGATTCGGATGTACGGCTTTTGCCGCCCGCAGGCAATTGATATTTTGCAGTGCCGTACATAACGCTAATCGTCGTCTTATAGCGTCCAATATCCTATTTTTGAGATTCTGTTCCGGTAAATTCCCTTTATATCCGCCAATATTGCGTCGCGCTTTGCAATTCCGATGAAATAATCTTCATCGAGTTCGAGGTATTCGTCATGTCCTATCGTGACGATAATCAAATCATATAGAGGACTGGGAACTGCCGACAACTCTATCCCGAAGGTTCCCTTTACGGATGCGACATCGGCATGTGGATCGATGATATCGACCGAAAGTCCTGCGGCCGTAAAGATTGCATACATCTCTGCGACAGCCGGATTACGAATGTCGTCGGAATTAGCCTTATAAGTGAATCCCATGATAAGCACCTTGTGCGGCGCACATGATGTTCGGCTGTTTAATATGGAAAGCAGTGATCGGACAATGTAATCCGCCATTCCGTCGTTGACCGAACAACTCGATTTCGTCAAGGGTGCATCCAGCCCTAACCTTGCTGATTCTGCGATAAGATAATACGGATCTACCGGAATACAATGTCCGCCTACCAGCCCGGGACGATAATCGACGAAATTCCATTTTGTTGATGCCATGTCCAACACTTCGCTGAAGTTTATATCCATTTGCGAAAACAAACGCGACATCTCATTCATCAGTGCAATGTTGACGCAGCGTTGCGTATTTTCAACGATTTTTGAGGCCTCGGCGACTCTGATGCCTGACGCACAGACCACATCAGCTTGAATCACATGCCGATATATCTTTTGAAGCATAGTCGATGTGTCGTGGTCGACTCCAGACACTATCTTCACCGTATTCCGGAAAGTGTGTTCCGTGTCAACGGGATTTATCCGCTCGGGAGAATATCCGACCTTGAAATCGGCCCCGCACTTAATGCCGGATAGTTCCTCCAGTAACGGTATACAGATCGAATCCGTGCATCCAGGATACACTGTCGATTCATACACCACGTAGTCGCCATGGTGCAGATGTCCTGCGACAGTTTTGGTTACTGATATCAACTGTGATAAGTCGGGACGTTTGAGTTCGTCGACCGGAGTACCGACGGTTATGATATATAGCGATGCTTTGTCAAGGTCGTTGGCGTCGCTTGTGAAATGCACTGTATCATGTTTGACGGGAGAGGAGCTTTTTATATGATTGATACGCTCTTGCGAAATATCATAGGCCACGACATCGAAATGGCGGGCGAAAGCTTCGGCAACAGGCCACCCCACATAACCTAGACCGATGACGGCAACAGAAGTTCGTCGCGTCTTAAGATTCTCGTATATTGCAAATCTGTCATTCATATTCAAGAACCATATTACCGCGCTTCACATATCGGATTCCTGATTCGGGACATACGGCATTGCCGTCGTCATCGAATTTGAGCCTGTATCCGTGTCTACTCATCCATCCTATCTGTCGTCCCGGCACACCGACGACCAGCGCGTAATCGGCTACATTGCGTGTCACAACAGCCCCGGCCCCTATGAAGGCGTACTTGCCGATTTCGACACCACACACGATAGTAGCGTTTGCACCAATCGTGACTCCTTTGCGGACAATCGTGCGTTCATACTTTCCTCGCCGTGATATTGCACTCCTCGGATTCCTTACGTTGGTGAAGACGCACGATGGTCCCAGAAAAACATCGTCTTCGCATACGACTCCTTCGTATACCGACACATTGTTCTGTATCTTGACATTGTTGCCTATGATTACCCTTGGGGCGACCATCACGTTCTGGCCGATGTTGCATGAATCGCCGAGGCTGGCACCGCTCATGATATGTGAGAAGTGCCATATCGTGCACTTGGCTCCTATCTTGGCGCCTTCGTCAATCATCGCTGTCGGATGTATAAACACGTCATGCATATACGTCAGTTATGTTTGTAAAATTTCCTTATGGTGTCAACAATTACTTCCTGATCTATGTCCGAAATGTTACCGTATATGGGCAGAGAGAGCACGGAAGCCGGAAGTCTTACGGCATTCAGCATCTCTTTGTCGTACGAGCATACGCCGCTGTATGCCGGCTGGGTGTGCAACGCTTCCGAATAATACACCATCGATTCTATACCGTTTTCCAGCAGTCTGCGCCTGAGCTTGTCGCGGTCATCTTCAGGTACGGTCAGCGTATATTGGTGATATACGTGTATTCCCACGCTGTCTTCATGCGGCAGACCTATCATTTCCAAATCACTGAGCATATCGTTATAGTTAGCTGCCGCCCGGCGTCGATGGGAAATCCATTTGTCGACATGAGGCAATTTCACGCGCAGAACAGCCGCCTGTACAGTGTCGAGACGGGAATTCAGACCGATATACTCATGACGATATTTTATGCTCTGTCCATGGCTTGCAAGAGCTTTGATCTTTTCGGCAAGCTCCCGGCTGTCGGTAAACACAGCACCGCCGTCGCCATAACAACCAAGAATTTTACTCGGGAAAAAAGAAGTGCAGCCTATTGTTCCGACTGTGCCCGCAAATTGCTTTGAACCATCCGGGAAGATACATTTTGCACCCAACGACTGGGCATTGTCTTCGATCAATACGATTCCCGTGTTCGATGCAATTTTCATTAAACCGGTCATATTGCACGGCTGACCGAACAAATGAACCGGGATGATGGCCTTTGTCCGTTTCGATACGACTCTCTCTACACTCTCGCAGTCAATGTTGAAAGTACGCGGATCTATATCTGCAAACACGGGCTTGCCGCCAAGCAGCGCCACGGCTTCCGCCGCAGCCACAAACGAGAATGCGGGAACAATCACTTCGTCACCCGGCCGTAGCCCGACAGCCATTAAAGCCAATGTAATCGCATCCGTGCCATTGCCGCAACTGATACAATATTTCGCATTCACATAGTGGGCCAATTCCGCCTCGAACGTCCCGACTTCAGCCCCTTTGATAAAAGCACATTCATCTACCGCGTCTGCTATGGCTTTATCGATGTCATTGCGGATACACCCGTCCTGTTTATGCAAATCAACCATTTTTATCATTGCACACAGATTTTGCGATTCCTTATTTGATTAACGGATGACAGTCATTCAGTACTTTCGACAGAGGTGGGTGGCATATTTTTTCGGCTGCCGATATTGACGGTCTCGCGTCTTCAATTGAAAAGCCCTTGCCTTCGAGAATCCTCCGATAGCTCAAAAGCTCAAAGTGTGCAGGTCCGTAAACCCGTCAGTAAAATTGAAGCCCACACCGTTTATCGTCAGACATCTGCATGGTGTCATCTTCCCGTCAACGCTTTTCAATGAGGCGTGCGCCGGATTGACACTCAGAAAGAATTTCACTCGTGCCTTTTGCAATTCTATTACGCCTGAGACGGAGTCTGCTGCTGAATGATGTACGGCAGCATTCAGAAAATCGCCGAATATCCAAATCAGAATATCCAGAAAATGGATGCCGATGTTGAACACGACCCCACCGCTTTTTGCGACATCGCCTTTCCATGACGCCGCATACCATTTTCCTCGCGGCGTTATATAGGTTAATTCCACATCATGTGTAAAATCTGCAGGTGTGCTGTCCACATATTGTCTGAGTCTCTGGATTTCGGGATGTAAGCGTAACTGCAATATGGGATATATGCGGCGGTTGGATGTACGCTCCATGCTCGCCATGGCGTCGAGATCCGCAGAACGCAGGCCTAACGGCTTTTCGCATATCACGTTCATTCCGTTCCGAAGTCCGAGAATGGAATGTCGGCAATGAAGATAGTTCGGAGTACATACAGTCAGGTAATCGATGTTCCCATGCTTGAGTATACCTGCGAATTTATCCGCATCGGTGGTAAAATCCGCATGAGGGAAATATCTGTCCATAATTCCCACGCTATCTGCTACGTCATGAGCCGCGACTAGATCACACTCCGAATTCTTTATGGCATCGAGATGGCGCGGAGCTATATATCCGGCCATGCCTACAATAGCAAATTTTGATATGCCAAAATCAACTTTAACCATTTTATTAAAGAGTTCACAAAAATAGTATAACAAATCGAATAATAGTTTGATTTAAGATACAAAAACCAACAAAATGGAATTTCAAAAAATATTATTCAAAAGTGGAGAGATTCCAGATGGCTGGCTTTGAATTTGCGTTTAAAAAACGATGTTTATTGGAGGTAGTGCACATGTCTATTTCAAGTTCGGGCTGTTGGATTTATATGTGGGTTTCTTCCAGAATAATCAAAAAGCGTGGAATGCAGGGGAAAAATGGATGAGAAAAGTAGTGGTCGTTGGCTCTGATCAGACAAATAAAATATATTCGAAATCATTATTATCTGCATTGACTTAGATTAAGTCATGCAGGTGTAACTGGTATTCAAGTTGCTTCTTTTGTTTGCCTCAATGATTAGTAAAACTAATAATCAGGATTGTTAGTAGAAAAATCTTTTATAGTTTTAAATGTCAAATAAAAAGCGCCCAAATTTTGCCCAAAATAAAAACCTCAAATAATTGAGAACCAATTATTTGAGGTTTTTAAAAAGTACCCGGAGCCGGGTTTGAATTGTCAAAACCTATTCAAACACCCGAATTTGAATTAATCTTATATTAATCTATATATCAATAATATAAGATTGACTTTGTTTGAATTTGAAAGAAACCGTTTTTAACGCTTTGGGGGATTTGCGGTCGCAGTGCGGTCGTGAAAAGTTGCTTTTCTCAAAGTGATTTTATAGGTTTGCCATGTCCTATAAAATTATGATGCTATGGCGACAACGACCTATCTTCTGACCAAAACCCCAAACAGTTCCGGAGAGTGCCAAATTATCCTCCGCACATACATCCGGCACGATTACCGTTTACGGGTGCAATCCGGCATTTGGGTGAATCCCAAACGCTGGGGAAAGAAAAACAATATAACCATCCCGGTCATTGAGGGCGAGGAACAACAAGACTTGCTGAAGAAGAAGGAGTTGTTGAAGAAGTTGACCGCCTTTATTGAGAATGCCGTTGCCACGGCATCGGACAGGAATGCGTTGGATCGCACCTGGGGCGAAAGGCAAGTCAAGGCATTTTACAAACCGCCGAAAGCAAAGAGGGAGGATGAGAAGTCCTTTTTCGACATCATCGACGAGTACATCGCCAAGCACAAGCTGTCGGAACAACGGTTGAAAAACTTTAAAGTTTTGACCCGCTGCCTGAAACGATTTGAATTGTATAAGCGCAAGACGGGAGGCCGGGGCTTCAAACTTAACCTAAGCTCACTCAATCCCGAACAACTGCGGCAGATCGACGAGTTTCTGGCCAATGAAAGACAGGTGTTCCTGCAATTCCCGGAGATATACGAGGAAGTCCCCTATTCCGCCAAAATAGCGGTTAAGACGCCGAAGCGCAAGCGGCCGCCTGTCCTGGACGAGGAGGGCAACGAAGTCCCGAAAGGGATACCGAAAGAGCGGGGCCAAAATTCGATTGCGGACATGATGAACCGTTTCCGGGCGTTTATCCTGTGGGCGAACGACAAAGGCTATACGGCGAACAATCCTTTCAAGCACTACTCTATCGGGGAAATCGTGTACGGAACGCCGATCTATATCAGCAACGAGGAGAGGAACCGCCTGTACGAAACAGATTTGAGCGATGATCCGGCCTTGGCGGTGCAACGGGATATTTTCGTTTTTCAATGCTATATCGGTTGCCGGGTGAGCGACCTGTACAAAATGACGGAGCGGAATATCATCGACGGCGCTATCGAGTACATTCCGCGCAAAACGAAGGAAGACCGGGGGATAACTGTGCGCGTTCCGCTTACCAAGATCGCGCTGGAAATCCTTGCCCGCTACCGTGACCCGGTGCGTGAAACGTTGCTGCCGTTTTATTCGGAGCAGAAATACAATGTGAAAATCAAGGAGGCTTTCAAACGGGCGGGGCTCGACCGCATGGTGACGACCATCGACCAGCGCACGCGGCAGGAGGTGCAGCGGCCTCTATACGAGGTGGCGTCCTCGCACATGGCCCGGCGCACATTCATCGGGAATATCTACAAGAAGGTGAAAGATCCGAATCTGGTGGGTTCGCTGAGCGGCCACAAGGAGGGCAGCAAGGCATTTGCCCGCTACCGGGACATCGACGAGGAGATGAAAAAGGAGTTAGTCGGTTTTCTCGACTAATTTTGGAGAGAAGTCATAGAGTATAACGAAAGATTCCAAAATTTAGGCCAGTCAATAATAGTATTATTTTGCATAAACACTATTTTTGCTACGGCATAACTATAATAGTTGAAATATGGAGAGCGGGCCGGTATCACAGAAAATGAAAGGTTATAATAAAACATTTTGGTTGGGCGAAAAGAAATCCTCCCAAACCCATGTACTATATAAATACATGAATGTAAAATACGCCATTAATTTTCTTAAAACAGGTGACTTTTTAATGGTTGAGCCGTCCGCATGGAGTGATCCCTACGAAAAGCGTTTTTATACTGCGGATTATAGCAACATTAAAGGCTTCAAACCCCATCGGATCTACTGTAGTTGCTTTACTCAGAAAGTTTCCAATGAAGCCGCATGGCGAATGTATGGTAGCAGGGATACCGGGATTGCTTCACGTACTATCCGCTTTGAGTTTCGGCGCTCAGCACTTTTACAACTATTAGACCATGGACTCAGTGAAAGAAAAATATATATAGGAAATGCCTTATATGATTACACTTCAAAACAGATCGATGGGCTGCACCTTCAAAAGAATCCCCTTTATTCGAGATATTTCAGAAATTTTTCGCTCGATAAGTTCCTAAATCTACTATTGATAAAAAGGAAAGCTTTCGACTACGAACAGGAAGTCAGAATGTTTCTTGTAGATGAAAATACTGGAGACATCGGAGGAGAGTTCGGACTTGACTATGATGATAAACGTTTTTTAGGTTTCCCCCCTAATGCCATGAAAGAGATTATCAAGAGTATCAGCGTAGATCCTATATGTGACGATTTGGAATATAACATGATTAAGACCTCAATCGAGAGTGTTTTTCCCTATTCACGCTGTATAAAGCACGGTTTATATAAATCGAAGCCTCGGATCGTAATTGAATAATTAGGATGTGCGGCTTGGTTGTTTGCTGGCACGACCATTGGCAGAGAAACCATTACTCTCGATCAGCCTGAAGGAATGATAAAATATAGATAAATCTAGCTTAGAATATGACGAATAATGATAAACATTTGCATATTCCGTGGATCGGAGTGGTTATCTCGGCGCTCATTATGGGTGCTATTGGCAGATTCGCAGCTTTAAAAGTTTCGGGAGACATAGGTACAGCAAACCTTGTATTCATTATCGTATTAGGTGGAATTGTTTTACTTTATTTGCTTATTCAGGAACTTGCGGAACCGCTGTTCTCCATACTATTTAAGCGCATAAAGATTCGGTCTAAACCCGCCGTCCGCTTACCGGAAGAATCGGCCCTGCAACAAAAGATCGACGCTTTCTGCCATTACTCCGACACGGTGCTAAGCGGTTATGTTGCCGATGATGATTTGACAACACTGCACGAGTGTATTGAACAATATGCCAAAGGTCAGACAGATAAAGTCATATCTCCAAAAATAAAAACTCAGGGTATTGACAGATTTGAGTTATGTCATTACGGTTGGAATCTATGGAATCATTTCGGAATCACCCGACAACTCGAAACTGCTCAGTGGCTTATCAATGTTTTTGAATCATTGGACGGTTCAGACCCAAACACACTCTACAAGAAATTTACCCACAATGAACGATATACCTACAAAATAGAACTGAAAGATAAGATTGGATAACCATTCTTTTCCGGGAAATACAGGGGATTCGCAGAAATGCGAATCCCTTTTGTTTTTTATATACCTGTAATTCAGCTGTATAAAAAGAGGTTTTCAGTCCCTTTACAATACCTTTTCCCCTGCAATTTCTCTCCTGATTTTTGTTTTCGGAATAAATCGGTTCCAGCGTGAAACCATTGTTTAACCCTTAAAGATCAACAGTTATGAATTACAGAGATTTGTTGCGAACCGGGGCGAACGTCAATGTGACGGTCAGCCTGGAGGATTTAAAGCAGCTATTCAAAGAGGTGGCCGGGAATCTCCCGACCGCTGAAACCCTTTCCCCCGCTGAGGAATATTGATCCCGCAAAGAGGTATTGCAGCGGTTGGACATCGACTCGTCCACCCTGTGAAACTGAGAGCGAACGGGATATATCAAATCCTATCCTTTCGGAGGCCGCAAACGCTACCTGCGCAGTGATGTAGAAGCTATCCGCACGGGCCGAACGCCCCGTCATCGCAAGGCGGGATAACTGTCCCCCTGTCATCCGATTTATCATTCTAAGTTGAGCGGCTTGCTACATACAGCAGGCGGCAAGACGACTATTCACTAATTAAAACCTAATTATCATGTCAATCGAACAAGTAAAAAAGAACGACATCCGGGCGTTCCTCGCCCAGGCCGGTATTACTCCGGTCAAAGAAACCCCGACCGGGGGCATGTACCTCTCCCCGATCCGCAAGGAAGACACGGCGAGTTTCCATGTGGACTACACGAAAAATCTGTGGTATGACCACGGAGCCGGTGTCGGCGGTTCCATTATCGACCTGGTCATGCATATGCACAACATCGATTTTCTTGACGCGCTATGTTACCTCGAAGAGCCCAGCCTTGTCCGCGTTCAATGAATCCCTCCGACGCCGGAGAGCACACCTCGAAAACCGGGCATTGAGATCTTCGAGATCCGGCCGATCGAACATCCTTCCCTTATTCGCTATATCCAAGAGCGGGGCATCAATCCCGACATCGCCTGGCATTATTGCCGGGAGGTACACTATCGGGTAAACGGCAATCCTTATTTCGCTGTCGGTTTCCAAAACGACCGCGACGGATGAGAGTTCCGCACCGCCCGTTTCAAGGGAGGCAGCTCCCCCAAAGACATAACGACCATCGACAACGGCCATGAGGACGTGTTGGTATTCGAGGGATTTATGGATTTCCTTTCTTATCTCACCATTAAGGAACATCCGGCATTTTCCCTCAATGTCGTTGTGCTTAACTCGGTGGCCAATCTCGACAAGGCCATTCCGTTCCTGCAATGCAATAATAACATTCACCTTTTCCTTGACCGCGACGAGGCGGGGCGCACGGCTACGGCTGAAATCGTGAGCCTCTGTCCTCAAAGCGAGGTGATCGACCATTCCGGATTGTACCTCGGCTATAAGGACGTAAACGATTATCTCAGGGCGAAAACCCGCCCCCGGCATGTGCCAGCGATGCGTCGGGCCCCCGGCAAGCCGGGGCCTAAGGTAGGCGGTAAGTAATACCGCCTTTCAGATTGCAAGACGTCAGTTTGTGGCCACATCCGGCCACAAACTGCTCTTGCCCTCTACTCCCTTTGGTCGAGAGGGGAAATGCAATCACTCCGTTCTCGCCATTTGTCATCCTCTAAAAACACAACGATGAAAAGAGAAATCATAAAATTCCGGTGCGACGATGAAGAACGCCGCACCATTTTCAACCGTGCGGAAAAAGCGGGCGTCACTCTTTCCGAATACTGCCGGAGGCAGGCCCTTTACGGAAAGATTATCGCCACGCCTCGGCTGACCGCCGAAGAGCAGGAGTATTTTCGGATGCTCCAGACGCATAACAGTTTTATGACGCGGCTCGCCAACTTGTTCACGTATAAAGATCCGGCATTCAACGAGGAAGCCTGAGATTTTCTCCGGAAGTCCAAAGCCCTTTACGGTCGTTTCTTTTATTCCGGAGGCTATGATAGCCAAGGGTAAGGCCATCGCCCACGGGACGAACGCCATTCGCTACGTGATGCGGGAGGGGAAGTTCGACCGCTTGCTGGGCTCCAACCTGATCGAGAGCCGGACGCCGGATGAGATCGTTTCCGAATTTGAAATGATGGCCCAGGGCCATGAGCGGTGCAAGAACAAGTACCTGCGTTTCGAGATCGGCATCGCTCCGGCTGACGAGGAGCGTGTGCGCGGCTCTTTACGGGAGTTGGCTGTACTGTTTGCGCAGGAGATGAAGCTGGCGAACCACCAATGAATCGCCTGTTCGCACAAGGATACGAGCCATATGCACATTCACCTGATCGCAAACCGGATCAGCATCGACGGCTCGGTCTATGACACGACGTTTTTAGGCAACCGTTCGGCCCGCATCGCGGAGGAGATCAGCCGGAAGATTGGGCTGACCGTGGCTAATGAAGTTCAGCGTCAAAAGGAGTATCAAAACCGATACGCCGACCCGAAGCGGGAGGCGGCGAAAGCGGAGCTGCGCAGAATTGCTTATGAAGAGCTGAAGAAGGGTCATGCGGATTTCCGGGCTTTTTACCTGGCTATGCTGAAGCGTGGCGTGATGATCCTTCCGGCGATGAACAAGCAGGGGAATGTGTACGGGTTGCATTTCGTTTATAGCGGCCTTCAGTTCAAAGCTTCCGAGGTTGGTCGGGAGTTCGGCTATCGTTCGTTGCAAAAACAATTCCCCCTTGCTGCCGTTCAGCGGCAACCGATACCGGCTCCAAGCCTGGGAACGCAAATCACTATGGACACGGCCAATGCGCTCGGCACTCTGACGGAGACGGAACAAGTATCGGACGAGTATATCGCCCCGGAGTTTCGGTTGCTCCACCGCAAAAAGAAAGTGAAGAAAAAAGGGGCTGGGGTGACGAGGTAATACATGAAAATATCTCTCGTCCAGAAAAATAGACGAGAGATATTGCCTTTATTGATGAGAAATAATTACGTTTTAATCCAAGTCATTACTGACCTTTTGGTCAATAAGCCATTCGTATAATTCGAGCAAAAAATTATACTCCTCTTCTTTGACACTATATGAATGGAAATTATTATTTCTAATTTTTTCCAGCTTCTGCATCCATTCTGTTTTTGCCTCTTTATTCCCGATCTTTTCCTCTCCAGGTTTTGTATAATACTTTTCAAAAAGGTCTCTCCAATTACTACCATAAGTAGCAATTCGACGATAGTCTATCAGAGTCAGACAATCCCAAGGTGTATATTTGTCCGTTTTCTCTTCATAATTCTTTTCTGCAGCTAAAGCATGTGTCTTATCATATACTGCTTTAGGCACTCCTGTACGGAACCACTGTTCACCGTAAGAATTCTCCAGACGGCATTTAAAATCTTCTTTCATGAAAGTTTCAATATCTCGGATAAACTTAAACGATTCTTCATTAAAGCGTTTATCTTCATCTTTCCAATATCTATCCAAACCCTCTGGAGAAAAATCAGGACGTTGTTTGTTGATTTCCTTTTGTAAAGTCCGCCACACCTTGGTTCTACCCCCTACACCATAACTCTTTTTAATTTCTAATTTTTCTTCTACTGGAAGTCCTCTATAAAAATCAATCAAAGGATCCAAATAAAATGACACCTCATTAAAAATGCGATCTATTGAGTCTGATTTTGGATTTATCTCTTTAGTCTTGACCAAATGGTCTATTATGTCACTAAACAATCGCAACAAACTTTCGATATTACCATTTATCGTCAAGAAACCATCTCCTGAATCACCTTTAGCCCACTCCCCGGGCAAGTGTGTTTTAATATGATTAAAGCATGCGATTAAAAATGGGAATATTTTATCAAAGGTTGATTCATTATCGCCTTTGTAAAAAGTTCCATCGATTTTTATTGCATTTTTCTCAAATGTGCCAAAGAAATTTCCCCTATCAAGTCCTATACGTATGGTATCGATAGTTATACACCTTGTAGAGGTTTTAGCATTCTCTCCTATGATAATCCGATCATATAAAGGAGAATTTAATTCTTCTCCTAAACTTAATGCTAATTGAAGTTTTAAAGCCTTGATTTGCTCATTTTTATTATCTGAATTCCATAATAAATCAGAATTCAGAGTATTTCTCAGATTTTTTGGAACAGGTTTCTGGTTTTCATTTATTTGCATAAACAACTGTACCTGTTCTTTTCGATCAAGATTAACAAATGCGACTACTGGGATACAATTTTTAGATTTGTATTCAGAATCGGCATAGCCATACAGACGATGCTGACCATCAATGATGTATGCTGAGCGATATTTCTTGGGTAAATGTAAGATCCCTATTCTTGAAATATGATTATCTTCCTGATTAGCCGCTTGGTCAAATTTCAGACTTCTACCATCAGCGTTAATATTGATTATGATTGAATTTGGGAAGAACCCTCCATCTTCTACAAATTCTTGGATTGCTTTTAATCGAGTTTTTTTTATCAATCTCTGATAAGTTGGCATCATTTTCTTGTTTGCTTTGTTCCGATGAAGAACATAGCCTATTTTCAACAATTTCTCAGGTTCAATAGAAAATGAATAATATGTATGCCCTCCCATTTTACCCCTTATAGCAGGTATTTTATTATCAAGTTCAGGTATAATCTGTCCATCAAATAAACTCCCTAACAACTGATATTTTGCCGATACCCCCAGATGTTTTGTTAAATCAGTATAATATTTGATAATTTCCTCATCAAAATGAATGATGCCGTAATTCTCCAGGCGTTGTGTATCTTGAGCCGATAAATAATAATTCTTGGTAGCTAAAATGAATTTGACTTTATGCTTGCAAGAAGGGAATAATTGTCGAATTGTAGTTAACAACCCTTCTTTTTTACCGCCAATGGCTTCTATTGTTTCTTTGAAACTACTCTGTTTTGGATCACCTGCGGTAGATTTACATTCAACAATTAATATAGTTTCGTCGTCAGCAGCAAAAATATCAATTTGTTGAGTTAAGTTCGTGTTATCCGAATAAGGCAACCGAAAGTTACGGTCTTTGTTTAGAAAGGTAAAGCCCATTTTTGCTAGCATGGTCCAAACCTCATCCTCAAAAGCCATATCTAAAGGTTTAAGCCTTTTCATTCTGGTTGCAGTCTTATATTCTTTTTGGACACTCCAACCTTCGTTCTGATATTTACTTACCAACTCATGAGGGACGCTTTCAAAGATTGAATCTTTTGATCGTTTCGAAATAGCAGGTGAAATGAATGTGCCAGAAATAATGCAATTATGTATCTTCTGTATAATCTCTTCTTTCATAATGAATTACCTGATTATGTTTGTAAACACATATTCCGTTGTCTGTCCTCTTCTCGCGTTTATCCCTCCAATCAGACTAGCTCGTCCTAGTTCTAATCTTTCATCCCCATTATCAAATATTTCTTCAATTGTCCTATGTGCTGCATTTGTCAAGATGTAATATGCTCCAATTCGTTTTATATATTGGATAATTTGGCTAAGTCGCATTTGATCTTCTAATGAAAATATTTTCTGGTTGTATTTTATAAATCCATTGTCATTATGAGAAACAGTATAAGGTGGATCAAGGAATACTAAATCGCCTTGTCTCAAATTTTCTCTTATAATTTCAAAATCTCCATGCTGAATAATAGCTCCTTTTAGAGCTTCACTTACTTGCAATAAAGCTTGTTTATCTAAAAAAGGTTTATCCCGATAACCATATGGGACATTGTATTCTCCTTTCAGATTAACGCGGTAAATTCCGTTATAAGAAGTTTGATTAAGATATATAAATCGTGCAGCTCTTTCTACTTCTGTCTCAGGTCTAGAACTTCGTACTTGGTAATATGATTCTTTATCGTTTTTGTACGTTGACAGGATCTCTATAATATTATTCGGTTCATCCCTAAGCGTAATGTATGTATCTATTAATTCTTGATTTAAATCAGATAGATACGATATGTTTGCTGGTTTTATAGATAGGAAAACCGCTGCCCCGCCAATAAAAGGTTCGTGATAATTATTAAATCCATTTTGAGGTAATAATGTACCGAGATATTTTATCAGCCAACTTTTACCCCCCGCCCACCTTAAACAAGGTTTTACAATATTAGAATTGAGCATAAGAAACTATCTATGTAGTACAAATATACAATAAAATAGATTGTATAGCATGAAAATAGTCATACATCAGGACATTAGCAAGAACAAGTCATAGAGTATAACCTGAGGAAAATACCTTGGTTGATTTAATAACTGAAACAAGCAAATTATGACAATACAATAATTTTAGAATATTGCATTGCAAACAAACCTACCTTTTAATGTATTTGAATCCCACTGAAGAACTCCTCTAAGGTCACGCCGTAGTAATCGCAAAGATCCCCGAGAGTAGTGAAAGTGATACTATGTTGGGCGGCTTCGATACGGCCGATGTTCAATTCCAAGTCAAAGCGAACGTTTTCCTGGGTCAAATTGCGCTCTTTGCGGAGTTCTTTCAGCCTCTCCGCAATTCTTTTGACCAGGACTTCATTCCGCCGTTGCTCTTTCATAATACAAATAACTACAATCGTGTAGTTTATTTTTACTCCACACTTGTAGGTGTAAATAAAATCGCCTATATTTGTTGAAGCCTTTGTAAGGCGTTATGAAAAGAGAAACGTTACCTTTGAAACACGGCTTGATTTAAGCTGGAACATACCATAAAGAGACACAACTCTTTATACCTCTTCGTAAACTTAGGAAGCCTCAGATTCTGAGGTTGTTTAAATCGGGTATAATAGTTGCCAGTCCTCGTTATACCCTGGCCTTTCGTGTCAGGGTATGACCTGGGCGCGGGGCAGCTTCCGATTTAGGTTTCCTAAGACCTACGAAGAGGAGCTACTTCCGCGCCCTTTGTTATCATAAGGCGCGGAGCTTATCGAATCATTTATCGCTCCCGACTTATTATGAAATCCGATATTATACCTAATCCTGCCTGGGAACGCCTGTCCGAAGTGATCGGCTATTCGGGCCTTTCGGTCAATGCTTTTGCCAAGGCTATCGGGCTGAAAAGGGGCGAGAATCTGTATCAGATTAAGAAAGGGAACAACGGTATCAGTCCCAACCTTGCCAAAAGGATCAACCGGGTGCTGCCTTGCTTTTCGGTGGCGTGGCTGATTTTCGGGGAGGGTGTGTTCGAGGCGGAGAGGCCGATACAATGCGTGGATCAATCCCAGCGTGCGTCAATAAGGATTATTCCTTTCTATCTTTCACTGGATGCACTCAAGGAGAAGCCGAAGGAGCCGTACCATTTTGTCCATCTGTCTGCAGAGTTGTGCGGGAATGCGTGTTACGCGGTGCTAATGACGGAGCGGGACAGCGGAAAGATCGAGACGATTTTCTTACTGTGCGACAAGGCTCCCTCGGAGCCGGAGGACAACATGGGCGCTTACCGTATCTGCGGGACGATTACAAACTACCGATAATTTGCTTACCTTTAGGAGACTACTGACACCACCATATTTTCACCAACCCAAATTTCTACATCATGGGAACAACAACAAGGGCTATCGTCAGTATGGCCGCCGCAGTAGCTATAACAGTGTTTGTAGCCTGTAAAAAAGAAAAACCGGCACCGGAACCAACCGGCTTTCCTTCAGTGGGAACCTACTTCCAGCCTCTCACCGGCGAAGCCGTGAAAGTCACTTATGAACCGATAGATGAATCTTCAAGACCCGTATTTACGACAAGAATCAATACCGAAAGGAAAGACGGTTTCGAGGCCTGGTATTTCAGAATCCCCGGAACGAATAAATCCACGCCGGGATTCGAGGAAATAGCCAAAGGGTATAACGACATTAATTATAGATCGTCTGTGCCCGGGTTTAAAAGTTGCTTTCGCCAGAAAGTGACCCGTATCGACATGATTGCCACGGACGATTTTTCCACCGACTATCCTGCAGGGGCTTCACTCAACGCTTTTTGCTGGATACAGTATGTAGATTTGGAATATTTGATCGATATGGAATATAGGTATGACTCCAATTTCAGACGGGGCGAATCCTTAGATGCCTTCAATGCTCACGCCGCATCTGACGGCGGGATTTTAATCCCGCTGGACGATATGTATCTTATATTTCAAAGTGTACCTTCAAATACACAGGCCGATCAGCATAGCTATACAGTGCGTTACAGTTTCGCTGACGGAACGTCGGTTAAAGCAATTGTCAATAACAATTAATCTTTCTCAAATCATCAGGAGAAGATTGATTTTTTACCGGGCGCTCTCTGCCTGAAAAATTTTTAGAAAAAAATCACTTGAATAGACGAAATTGCGGACTTGCGGTCGCGGTGCGGTCGTGAGAGATAAAACAAAAACCTCAAATAATTGATATTCAATTATTTGAGGTTTTTAAAAAGTACCCGGAGCCGGGATCGAACCGGCACGGATTGCTCCATTGGTGTTTGAGACCAACGCGTCTACCGATTCCGCCATCCGGGCATAGACGGTTACGACCGTTGAGCGAACAAAGATAGCGATAAATTCATTATCTGCAAATGCAAAGTCTAAATTGAAGCGCAATACATGAACTGTAATTCGGCGGATTATCGCTGCGGAGGCGGAAACGAAGCTCTCTAAATCTAAATAGGGGATTAGGAATAAAAACAGCCAAGGAGCACCAGTAAGGGTGCTCCTTGGCTGTTTCGGCCGAACGGATGGAATGTTCGGTTGTTATTGGAGGGATGACTACTCGTCCAACAAGATTTCCAGGATTTTGATCGCAGCCGTGGCAATCGGCGTGCCGGGGCCGAAGATGGCCGCTGCACCTGCTTTGTACAGTGCGTCGTAATCTTGGTGCGGAATCACGCCGCCTACGATTACTACGATGTCTTCGCGGCCCAGCTTCTTCAGTTCGCCGACGATCTGCGGTACGAGTGTCTTGTGACCCGCAGCCAGTGAAGATACGCCGACTACGTGTACGTCGTTCTCGACAGCCTGTTTTGCCGCTTCGGCCGGAGTTTGGAACAACGGGCCCATGTCGACGTCGAATCCGATGTCTGCATAACCGGTTGCAACTACCTTGGCGCCGCGGTCGTGACCGTCCTGACCCAGTTTAGCCACCATGATACGGGGTTGGCGGCCCTCCTTTTTCGCGAACTTCTCGGCCAAAGCCTTGGCTTCGGCAAATCTTTCGTCGTTTTTCACTTCTGCAGAATATACACCTGAAATGGAACGGATAACGGCTTTGTAGCGGCCTACGACCTCTTCGCAGGCATCGGAGATCTCGCCCAATGATGCGCGGACTTTGGCGGCTTCGACGGCCAGTTCGAGCAGATTGCCTTTCTTGGTCTTCACGCACTCGGTGATTGCGGCCAATGCAGCTTTTACCTTCGCTTCGTCGCGGTTTGCGCGCAATTCGTTCAGGCGTTTGATCTGCGACTCGCGTACGGCCGTATTGTCCACGTCGAGGATGTCGATCGGATCTTCCTTCTCCAGACGGTAGCGGTTGATGCCGACGATCGTGTCGATGCCCGAGTCGATGCGTGCCTGCTTGCGCGCGGCTGCCTCCTCGATACGCATCTTCGGAATGCCGGTTTCGATGGCTTTGGCCATACCTCCCAGTTTCTCGACTTCCTGAATCAGGTTCCATGCCTTGTGTACGATCTCGTTGGTGAGGCTCTCCACGTAGTAAGAACCGGCCCAGGGATCGACCTCGCGGCAGATATTGGTCTCTTCCTGGATGTAGATCTGTGTGTTACGTGCGATGCGGGCCGAAAAGTCGGTCGGCAGCGCGATCGCTTCGTCGAGGGCATTGGTATGCAGTGATTGGGTATGTCCCAGTGCGGCGGCCATGGCTTCGATCGCGGTACGGCCCACGTTGTTGAACGGATCCTGTTCGGTAAGCGACCAGCCCGAAGTCTGCGAGTGGGTACGCAGTGCGAGGGATTTGGGGTTTTTCGGGTCGAACTGCTTGACGATCTTCGCCCACAGCAGACGTGCGGCGCGCATCTTGGCGATTTCCATGAAGTGGTTCATGCCGATGGCCCAAAAGAACGACAGGCGCGGTGCAAACGTGTCCACGCTCATGCCGGCGTTTACACCGGTACGCAGGTACTCCAGACCGTCGGCCAGCGTGTAAGCCAGCTCGATATCGGCCGTGGCGCCCGCTTCCTGCATGTGGTAACCCGAAATCGAGATCGAGTTGAATTTGGGCATGTTCTTCGACGTGTATTCGAAAATGTCGGCGATGATCTTCATCGAGAATTCGGGCGGGTAGATGTAGGTGTTGCGCACCATGAACTCCTTGAGGATGTCGTTCTGGATCGTGCCGCTGAGCTGGTCGAGCGTGCAGCCCTGCTCGAGGCCGGCCACGATGTAGAAGGCCAATACCGGCAGTACGGCGCCGTTCATGGTCATCGACACGGACATTTTGTTCAGCGGAATGCCGTCGAACAGCACTTTCATATCCTCTACCGAGCAGATCGATACGCCGGCTTTGCCGACGTCGCCCACTACGCGCGGATGGTCGGCATCGTAGCCGCGGTGCGTAGCGAGGTCGAACGCCACCGACAGGCCTTTCTGGCCCGAGGCGAGGTTACGGCGGTAGAATGCGTTGGATTCGGCGGCGGTCGAGAAGCCGGCGTACTGGCGGATCGTCCACGGACGCATCACGTACATCGTGCTGTAAGGGCCGCGCAGGAACGGTGCGATACCTGCCGCATAGTT
>ERZ791885.658-NODE-658-length-30303-cov-10.646886_pt1 | contig 30303 bp, 25 predicted proteins | sample MGYA00510159_ERZ791885 | MGnify/ENA primary metagenome ERZ791885 (study PRJEB30046, sample SAMN00792054) | human gut metagenome | study: EMG produced TPA metagenomics assembly of the A metagenome-wide association study of gut microbiota in type 2... | reverse complement strand
TGCCGGAGCCGCCGCCGAAGCCGGCGAGCGTGGTGCCCAGGCCGTCGGCCATGAGGGCGGTGCCGATCTGATTGTCGTAGTCGCGGCCGGTCATTTGGGCCACGGACTTGACATGGCCAACGTTCTCAGCCACAAGCACAAGCACAACAGGGATGAACATGGGAAGGATGGAGAAATCGGCCTGCGGCAGGTGGAACTTCGGGAAGCCGATCCATGCGGCGTCGCCGATGGCGGAGAAGTCGACCTGACCACGGATGCAGGCATATACATAGCCGATGATCACGCCGACCAAAATATTGAGGCGACCCAGCAAGCCCTTGAACAGCACAGCCACGAGCAGCACGGCCAACAGGGTAACCAGTGCGGTGTCGGGCGCGGCTTGGAAGTTGGTCCACACGGAAGGTGCCAGATTGAAGCCGATGATGGCCACGATCGCGCCGTTGACCACGGGCGGCATGATGATGTCGATCCATTTGGAGCCGGCGTAATGCACGAGCACGCCAACCAGGGCCAGCAGAATACCGGTGACCATGATGCCGAAGCTGGCGACCGCAATGCCCTTGTTGGCGGTGGTGACCGCGGTGATCGGTGCAATGAAGCCGAAGGACGAGCCCAAATAGCTCGGCAGCACGTTCCTGTTGATCAGCAGAAACAGTGCGGTGGACATAGCCGTGAAGAACAGGGTGGTGGACGGGTCGAAGCCCGTCAGAATCGGCACCAGGAAGGTGGCACCGAACATGGCGATGACGTGCTGTGCGCCGATACCGGCGGTGCGCACCCAAGTCAGACGTTCATCGGGCTCGACTACCTCGCCGGGCGCCAGCGTCTTGCCGTCGCCATGCAATTGCCATTGGAAGATATTGGACATTACTACTCTCCTCGCTCTCGCTTGGGGCACGGCATTCACAACCAGCCGCACCACGCACCATTCTAGCTCACGAAGATTTTGTGAAGTCTCTCTTCCGGGAAAGGCTATTTGCCGTAATACTCCAGCAGGTGTGGATCGACGGCCTGCACCACATCCACCAAATCGCCATTGGAGAGATACGGGCGCTTGAATTCGCGCCACGGCTCCACCTTGACCTCCCAGCGGCCGGTCGTCTCGTCGAGCACGGGCCGGGCGGTCTGCTCCCAGCGCACACGCTTGGAGGTGCGGCCGGTTTCCGGGTCGCGGCGTGTATAGTGCAGGCAGGTGCAGTTGGTGATCTTCCAGTCGTCCGAGTCGGCGCGATGCAGGAATTCCTCGTCGGCCAGATCCTCGATGGTGAGCATCAGGGCGAGCATGAAGTCGCCGTGGGTGACCATGACCACGGATTCCGAATCGGATTTGCGGCTCAGCGAGGTCAGGATGTTGTGCACACGGTCCTCGGCCACATCGGCAATCGACTCGCCTGCCGGCGGACGCCAGTACAGCGGATCGGTGTTCTTGAAGTTCCAGTTGCGTGCGTAGTTGTTTTTGAATTCGTCCTTGGTGATGGTGTTGATTTCACCCCAGGAACGTTCGCGCAGCACACGGTTCTCCTCCCATTTGGCCTTGGGCAGGGCCATGGTGGCTGCGGTTTCGCGGGTGCGCACGTATGGCGAGACCATGTAACGGTCGAACAGCTGCTGCTGGCTGACCAGCCAGCGACCGATGCAGTCGGCCTGCTTGCGCCCGGTGGCGGTGAGTCTCCAGGAGCGGTCGGGTACGGTGACGTTGTCCTGCGTGTACAGGGAATTGTCGCCCTGCTCGCCCGCCTGGACGATGACGTTCGCTTCGGATTCGCCATGCCGGATTACGTATAGATCGAGCGGCATGCTCATATATGTTCCCCTTTCGTTATTGGTTACGTTGTGTTGTTTTCTGTTGTTTCCTACTTGACTTGCGTGATGGTGTTCCCCTTGACCATGAACGCGTGCCGGGCCATGTCGATCATCGGCTGATCGAATTTGGAGTCGGTGTAGAACTCGTCGATGACGACGTCCGGACCGTACAGTTCGCGGAACCGTTTGGCCTTGTTGGTGCTGAAGTTGAGGTACGTGACCTTCATCGTCCCCACATCCACCTCGCTGGCCACGAGATTCCTCACGCCGAGTCTGCGGCAGGCCTCCCCCACCGTCAGATCGAAGGATGCGGTGAGGATCACATCGTCCGACTCAGGCTGGTACCAAGGCTTGATACGTGCGTAATATCGGTCCCAGAAATCGTCCACGAGCTGTTCGACGCTCGCCACCCGTTTGGATCGGCTCAGTTCCGTGAGATAGCCTTCGGTCATCTTGCCCACGCCGTATTCCATCTGTTCAAGCGTGGCCCGGCCAAGCTTGTATTTGACCGCGTACCGCAGCACGGGGGCGATATAGCGGAACACTTTCGGGTCGTGGCGGGCGGAATACAGGTACAAGTCGAACAGGCTTTCGCCATCATAGATGGTTCCGTCGAAATCGAATACGCGCATACCTTCTGCTTCTACTCTGTTATTCCTTGTCTAAGGCTAATCTCGGTAAGCCGGCGAAAGCGCAAATACGCAGTGAATTTCACATGAACACTGTTTTTTGGATTGATTTCGGTACAGGTAACGTACACTGGTGACAGCGTGGAAGGAGGTGCGTAATGGCGGCGTCTGAAATCGAACAATGGTGGATTGATAAGTTTCAGGAGAACCTGGGTCCGATTCGCAAGGTAGCCGGATGGACGACTCAGCAACTGGCCGACGAGCTGGGAGTCGCGCGACAGACGGTGTCTAACTTGGAGACCGGCAAAAGCCCGATGACCAAACTGCAGTATCTCGCTTTACGTACGGTGTTCAGCGCCGAAATCGCACGTCGTGAAGACCGCGATCTGGCACGCATCATCAAGACTTTGGTCGACGATCCCATTGAGCAACGCATTCGCGAACGGCGCGCTCAAGAGCAGGACGGCGAGGCCGTTGCCGACAATGCCCCAGTCAATACAGGCTGTGGCAACGCTGCCGACAACGCCGCCACCGAGAAACGCAAGCCCAGTGCCGCCACATTGAAGGCTTCAAAGACTGCCGCAACGGGCAAGCCCACGCTCAGCACGGCGATGCAGGCTCTCGCCGTCATCACCGGCGCATTGGCCAGTGGAACCGCCGCCGGCATCATCACCTACTTGATGTTCCCGGACGGCGGCCCGAACAAGCGCTGAGTCGCCGAAATATCGAAACGGATTGAACAACCCAGTTCGAAGCCCTGAGCACCATTTTGTCCGTGTCGCACCAGCGTTTCCCTCATTATCAGCTGTTTCGAGTTGCATGAATGCACCGTTTATAGGCCGAGAATTTCGTGCTTTTTTGCATCAAATTCTTCTTGGGAGAGAATGCCGATATCAACCAATTCCTTCAATTTCTTCATCGCCTCGACTTGTTCTTCCACAGACATGGATGCCGTGTGAGAGGCGGGAGCAGCGGCTTCCGGTGCCGGCGCAGGTGCCGGCGCTTGAACCGGGGCGGCAGTCATAGGATTGATGGCTTGCGCCATATTCATACCAAGCAACATGCCGCCATCGCCAAAGCCGTTGTCTTGAATACCTTGCGCAATGCGCTGCTGGGCAGCCATATTGCCAGCTTGTTGGGAAACGCCCTCGTATGCGGCAACATTCATCTTATTCGAGGCGAACTGCTGCACGAGCTGACGTGATTGCTCGGTGAACTCGATGCTTTCGATGCCCACGCTGGACACTTCAAAGCCAAAACGATCATTCCATGTACCGGCATTGGCTCGATCGCCACGCACGCATGCTGCGATGTCATTCGCCTTGCCGGGCAATTGCGAAATACGATATTCATTGGACAACGAATTGATGGCCACAATAAACGACTGTACGAATTCGGACAGAATCTGCCTACGTGGCCCTTCATCATCGAATGAATACGACACGGAAGTGGCAGGCACAAAGTTACGAACGAATCGAACTGGATCAGTGACCTTTAGCGACATGGATCCGCGTGCGCGAATTTCCAAATCGACGCCATAGAACCGGTCGTTATACACCAGCGGCGCAGAAGTGCCGAATTTGATGCCACGAATCTCACGCAGGTTGACGAAGGCCACATATTTGGTGCGGCCAGGCTGACCTCCGAAGGTGAATCGATCGGCGACCTGGTTGAAGAACGATCCGATGCCGTCTCCGGCGAGCACGCTCTGTTCCCCGTTGCGATATTCATAACCGCCCGACTCGGTGATGACGTTTTCGATACCTGTTTCAGAGAAAATGAACGCCGCAGTATTCTCTGGCACATAGATACGCGAACCATTGGTGATTATTCCCTCGGAACCGTATTCATTCGAACCGCGATCGTTGTTGCTTCCGCGGGGAATGCCCGGCACAACGACGGTGTGTTCCGTGAACGGACCAGCGGTGATGATATCACGCCACAGGTCCGCGAATGTACCGCCGAGCGCGCCGGCGAACGCCTTAATAACTGCCATCTGTTTTTTCCTCGATATCTCATGCATATGGCCGATCTTGCGACTATGCAATCGCAAGACCGGCCGTTATGCTGGCATGTTGGTTATAGCTGCGTTTCGCGATCGCAGTATTCGCATCGAACGACTTCTTTGCGATGACCGGAAAGCGGAGCGCCACAACCTTCGCAATTCACCGAAACCACGGGTTCGGTAATCCCAAGCCCACTACGGAATGCGCCAAAAGTGTCCTTCAGCGCCCCGGCCAGAGCCTCCGTTCCGGGGATGGCCTTGTTGAAGACCGGCTCATCCATTGGCGTGTACTGTCTGCCGCGTATACCCATGTATCGTCATCGTTCCTTTCTTGGAAAACCGTTACCTCGATACGCCAGTCTGATCACTGGCCCACCGATGCGAGCTTCTGCATGCATCGAGTCATGACCTCGGTGTAGTAGGCCGAATCCTCACTGCTGAGGGAGTTTTCGTCAATGGCGTCTACCTTCTGGGAGAACTCAGAGTAACGCTTCATCATGCTGGCATAGTCGGTAGCCATGCTGACCACGTTGTCGGATTTCTGATATTTGTTCATGAAGGCAACATACTCATCGATAAAGGCCTCGTAGCTGTCCATCGTGGCCTTGAAGTCAGCACTGTCATTGGTGTTCTGCTGCGCCTTCTGATCCGAAGACTGGTCGCTCTGCTTGTTGGCATCGCTGGAATCAGTGCCCGTACCAGTGCTCTTATCATCCTGTTTCGCGGCGTCGCCGTCCGTAGACGTATCTTCCTTCTTTTCCGGAACCTGGATAGTGATGGACATGATGGTCTCGTCGTCAGTGTTACGAGAAACGCTCACACTGTATCCATCGGCGTTCTTGGCATTGAAACTGTCAGCGGACTTGCTATAGTCCACGGTGAAACCGTTGTCTTGCACGGACTTGACGTAGTCGGCATACTGCTTGGCGTCGGTACCGCACACCTCGATGGAGAAATAGTCCGAAGACTCGCTTTTAATTTCACCCTTTGTGGATTTCGGCTGCGGCAGCAGCGCCGCGATATCCGACTCCGGCCATGAATATGCTTCGCACTTGGTGGCGAGCGATGCTTCCAATTCCGCCCGATCAGCCTTGGCCTTCGCATCGTCACGAATTACGAACACGCCACCGATTACCAGACCCACAACGGTGATACCGACTGCCACCCAGGCCAGCACTCGGCCTTGCACCTTGCCACTCGGGCGGGTCACGTATACGGCGAAGCCTGAGAGCAGTGCCGGAATCACCGTGGCGAACAGCAGTCCGCCCCAGGATCGGCCAGAAACATCCACAAATTGGGCGAGTACGAACAACACTCCCCAAATAATGGCGAACACAGCCAGCTTGGAAGTCTTCTTCACCCCTTGTGCATTCGGAGCAAGCACGGCAGGCGCAGCGGCACCAGCAAAACCAGTGGCAGCACCGGCACCATGTGTGGCGGGTGCAGGAGCCACACCAATACGCTTGTCCAGAGCGGCGAGGAACTCATCAACGCGCTTGGCGCTTTCGTTTCCAGTCGCCTCCAGACGAATGGCGGCCCCTGCCGCACCCTGCGGGACTACGGTTAGCGTGCAGTTCACCCCATCATAGGAGTGGAAGGAAAACGCTCCGGTCTGGGTGTTTTCGTTATCCAAGGTAAACGTGGCGCCAGTAGTCAGCTGGTCGTGAATAACTTGGAACAGCTGTTGCGGACTGACCGCATATACACGATCAAATGGCGCGCCGGCGGGCCGCTGCGATGCCGTAGCCGGAGCCATCGGAGTGGTGGTAGCACCATCAGACGCTACGTTCGGTTGGCCAGCCGGTACAGTATTCGGCACGGTAGGCGCATTCGCGCGATCTTCCGGTGCGTCATTCGTGCCTTCGGACGGTGGAACCGGCTGAGGTTGTTGATCAAATGGCGTTGTCATGATGCCCTTCTTTCCTTAAGCAGCAGCATTACCAGCACAGAAGAGGCAAGCCCGGCAACCGTTACGGTCAATCCGACTGCCATGGCAAGCCGGTATCGTTCGCTCATCATTGCGTCCCTTCTTATTGCTCGCTTTGCTCTGCGATACATCGAAACCAGTGTATGGCGTTGTTATTATGTACGCAAATTAGCATTTTGTATGCATGTTAGCTTTATTGTCGATGCTTGATACCGCGCATGAACATCCTTTCCGCCACCGCACCTACACGGATGGCATCGACCATTGTCGGCGACACGCGCGGGCCATACATCAGCTGACAACTGAATTTTTCGGCGTGTTTCCGAAAAGTCGGCGTCCTGTACGCTGGGAATCGAGCAACCGCGTACGATGGCGCAGCACAGCACCCGCAACACAGCGACAAGGAGCATGGGCAATGGCAGACATCCCCGAAGAACATTTGACCGAGGAACTGTTGGATCGGCTGCTCGCCAGCGCCAGCATTGAGCAGTATCTCGATGAGGGACTCGTCAGCGCACGCACGCTGACCGACTATCTGTTCGACCGTATGGAAGCCCATGACCTGAGACGAGCCGACGTGGTGCGGGCATCCGGCCTCAACGCCACAGTGGTTTATGACATTTTCTCCGGCAAAAGCCGCCCCGGCCGAGATCACGCCATTATGCTGGCTTTTGGTCTCAAGTGCACATTACGTGAAACCCAACGGCTACTTCGTCTTGCAGGCGTTTCCGAACTGTGGTGCAAACAGCGACGCGACGCGATTATCATCTGGTGTATACGCAATGGATTCGACCGCATTGCCACGGACGACGAGTTGTATCGTATGGGAGAGGCGACGTTGCTACCGGCCGATTGACGACATTCGGCCCAACAACACTCACCAGTGAGACGCAAGTAAGAGGGCGTCAAGGAGAGACATGGACGATAAGCAGGCGATGCATGCGATGAGCATCGACGATGCGTACCATGTCGAGCGTACGCTCGCTCGCGGACCTTCCGGCGTCACCGAACTGGTGAGCATTGACGGCAACGGCCCGTTCGTACGCAAGAAGATTCCCTCTCCCCTAGCGCAACGCAATGTGTGGGCGGCGCTCAGCGCCTGCCAGAGTAATCGTCTGCCGCGTGTGGAAGCGACGTACGAGCTGCCCGACCGGTTCGTCATCGTCTACGATTACGTGCCGGGCAGCACGCTTGCGCAAATTGCGGAGGAAAACGGGCGGCTTGCACCGAATGTGGCCGTGCAGCTTATCGACCAAATTTGCGAAGCCGTGCAGGAGCTTCACCAGCACGGCGTTATCCACCGCGACATCACGCCGGCCAACGTCATCGTGGCCCAGGATGGCGCGCATCTCATCGATTTCGGCATCGCGCGCATCCGGTCAGAGGCAAGCAACCGTTCACGGGATACCACGGCGCTTGGCACCTACGGATTCGCCTCGCCTGAGCAATATGGCTTTGCCAAAACCGACGCGCGTTCCGACGTATTCTCGCTGGGCCGGCTACTCGGATTCATGCTGACCGGCGTATATCCCGATGCCAGCGACTACGAGCAGCGACTTGCCGATGATGCCGCAGTACCGGCTCGACTACGCGCCGTCATCGGCTATGCGTGCGCATTCGAGCCCAGCAAACGGCCACAGAGCGTCCAAGAGTTTCACCAGGCGCTGTTCTCCCAGTCCAATCCGCCCATACCGAACGCATCATCGGCAAATCCGCCATCAACGAGAACAACGAACGGCAGCGCGTCGGCGTCTCGACTATTCCGGCGTCTGCACTTGAGCAAACGCGCCATCGTGCTGTGGTCCATTGCCGGAGCGGCACTGATAATCGCCGCCATTGCGGGAGGCATTGTGTTGGCAGGCCAACTTGGCATTATCGGGTCGGCAACATCACCCGATTCCTCGACACAATCCAGCAGCCAATCAACCGATAAGGCCGATGGCGGGCACTCCTCGAACGGGTCAGGAACCGACAATGCCAATGGCACGGGCGGAGTAGGCGGCACTGACGGCGCTGATGGAGACAATCAAGACACCGTCACCGACAATCCTCTGAAAATAGTGGAATCCGGCTGGTCGGCGGACCAGCAAGGGTATGTCCACTACGCTTTCGCCCTGCGCAACACCAGTAAGACCCAGCAGGTGCAGTATCCGCAGATTACCATTACGGGGCGGGCCAAAGACGGTTCCATCGTGTTCTCGCAGACGCAAGCACTGAATATGGCATTCCCGAATCAGACTGTATATGACGCCGGTCAAGCAGGCGAAGGCACCGCCCCAGAAACGGTTGATTTTACTGTGCTCAATCCGGATACATACAACGTCGCCAAGGCTCAGGGAACCGCCGCCTTCCCCATCAGTGGAATATCCAAAATAGACAACAGGGACGGCGGCACGACGTTCAATGGCGAGGTCCGCGCCGTGGCAGATGGATTCAAGCCATCTGATGGACAGCAAATCAAGATTTCCCTAGTACTGCGTAACGCACAGAACGCAATCATCTATGGAGATATCGCATTCGTGGATTGGCCGGGCAATGGCCGATCCACGCCATTCTCGATTACCGTCTACGATCTGCCGAAGTATGTGTCTTACGATCTGTATGCGCAAATCTGGTAGTTGACTTTACGTCTGGCAGGTGGCCGTCAGGTGCCTGTCAGGCCGCTGTTCTCGTCACCTGCGCACTGACGTTACGGCGCGCCTGGCCGAACAGATAGATGCCGATGGGCAGGGTCAGAACACCGCCGATGATGAACACCAGCGAAATCGGGATCACGTCGGCCAGTGGCGCGAAGATCAACATGCCGAGCGGCATTCCGAGCGCGCTCAGGGTGGTGTCAAGGCCGAATACACGGCCCACCATCCTCTCATCGGCCTCGGTCTGGATGATGGTGCGCATCGGGCCCGTGCAGATGGCCGAAGCCAAACCGTTCACCACATCAATCAGCAAATACGCCAGCAGATTGTGAACCACGCCAAGACCAACGACGGAGACGCCCACCAGAGCGATGCCGAAGGCGACCACGCGCATGTTGTTGCGGATGAGCTTGGCACCGATGGTAGACATCAGCGCGCCGCCGAGCAGCATACCGATGCTCCATCCCAGCTCGTTGGCGGCGAGTTTATCGGAGGCGGTGGTCAGGTTGATGAATCCGAGATTCAAATCGATGCCCTCATATTCGCGGGTCATGAGCAACAGCGTAAGGTTCATCGGCGCCACGGACACGAAGCACACCAAGGCGCCACCGAGCACCACGTTGCGCAGGTTCGCCCGGCGCCATGTGTAGCTGAAACCATCTTTCAAGTCAGCAAACACACGACGGACGCTGGCAATCAGCGAACGATCAGCATTGGCATCCGACATAGGTTCGAGTGTGGGTTGCCCGCTATTCTCCGCTTCAGCCATACGCCTCGCAACATGTTCCGCGCTCTTCTTCGGCGCTTTGATCAACGCCACAAAGCCGACGCCGATAATGGCCGTGGTCACATCGACTAACAGAATCGACCACAGCGGCACTGTGTTGATAAGCACAGCAGCCACCGCAGGTGCCACAATCGTATTCGCCGAATTAATCACGCCGTATATTGAGTTGACGCGCAATAGTTTGCCCGAGGGAACAACATCCGGTATGAACGACTGCACAGCGGGCGTCTGCACCCCGCCTCCCGCCGAACGAATGAACAGCACCACGAAAATCATGGTCAGACTCGCCCATCCCATCGCGAAGCTCAGCGACAGCACGACGGTGACCACAGCAATCACCATATCCGGCAGCATAATCAGCAACTTGCGACTGTGACGGTCGGCCCAGGAGCCGCCGAAGATCGAGACCACGGCCTGCGGCACCACGCCGAACAGAGTGGCCAGCAGCATCGCCGAACCGGTTCTGGTCTGCAATACGATCCACCACCAGATGGCATACTGCACGATGCTGGAGCCCAACAGCGAAAACGCCTGGCCGGTGAGTAGAAGCACTACACGGCGGATCCACGCACGCTCGGATTCCCCGTTGGCCACTGCTGCGGCATAGGCGGCACCGGGTTTGTTCGCGCTATGGACCGCTGCGCGCGCATTCGCATTGTCATCGCCGGAAACCTCGGGTGTTTCGCGCACAGTTGGTTCAGTTGTTGTACTACTAGAAGACATACGAGTGTTCTCCATTCTTCAATTCCACTACAAAGGTCACATCACGGCATACGCACGCCGACGCGCGTATGCGTGCACGACTCCAGCAACGAGCCGTACCCGCCGTTAGATGGCAGGCTTCAGTATCGTGACGCCATGCGTTAGCGTCACCATGCAACGAGAAGAACACACTATTCAATAGTATATCATGAAGACGTGACGTTGCCCTTGCGCAGGTGCCGTAAGACTCCGCGGACAAAGCAATGAGGCTTCCCCCGCGAGAAGGGAAGCCTCATATTCCATTCATTCTATTCAGCGATGATGGCGCCTAATCACCGATCATCCTTTGGGAACAGCGCATCGAAGGCATGTTCCATCACGGACTTACGGCGGATCACACCGACGAGTCTGCCATCACCATCCACCACCGGCAGTTTCTTGAACTGCTTCTTGGCGAGGATTCGGGCCACCTCTCCAACATGCTGGTCGGGAGTGGCGGCAACGACCTTACGCGTGGCGATGTCCATCACCTTTTTGCCGGAGAGCGCCTGCACCTTGGAGGCCACGGTTTCGTCGTCGAACACCACCATCGTCGAACCGGTGCCGGTGGAAACCGTACGGGATTCATAGGTGGCAATCGATTTCAGGACATCGCCGTCGCTGACGAAGCCGACGAGCCTGCCATCGCCGTTCACCACGGGAAGGCTGGAGACGTTGAGGCGGATGAACTCGCGCACCACATGCGTGATGTCATCGCTGTCCAGGCAGCTGTAGGGCTGATCGTCCATGATCTCGCCGATGGACTGTTCCTGGGCCTGCTTGAACAGGGAGGCGGCGGGGGCCACGTATGCGCCGGCGTAGTGATGCTCGGCGGGCTGGCCTTCAGTGGTTTCGGCCGCGACTTCGGCGGAGGCTTGCGCCTCGGAGGCCTTGGCGTTGCGTGCGGCCTCCTCCTTGGCACGGCTGGTGACGGTGAAGATGCAGATGATCAGGGCGACCAGCGAGATGGCGGCGCACAGCAGGTAGGAGAACGCGATGCCGCTGGCCGTGGCGGACTTCACACCCTGGGACATGTGCGAGGCGGTCATGGATGTTTCTGCGGTGACCAGAAGCGAGGTCGCAATGGCTGCCGCGATCTGGCGGCCTGTGTTGGCGATGGCGTTGCCATGGGCGATCATGTCGTTCGGCAAAGCGTTGACGCCCCAAGTGTTGATCGGCATGTTGGCGATAGCCTGACCGGATGCCTGCAATGCGCAGAACACGGCGACAAACAGCACTGATGTCCCGGTGTTGATGGTGCCGAGAAGACCAAGAGAGATGGTCATGAGCGCAAGGCCGCCGATGCCCACGCCTCGCGGGCCGAATTTGTCGAATGCGGCGCCGGCGACCGGACTCAGGATGATGCCGACCGCCGCGGCGGGCAGCATGACCATGCCGGTGACGGTGGCGGATTGGCCGAGCACATTCTGGATGAAGATAGGCAACGTCACGTTGGTTGCGGCGACTGCGGCGTTGATCAGAGTGACCAGAATCGCGGAGTTGCGGAAGTTGCGGGTGGCAAGGGTGTCAACGCGCAACAATGGCTCATCGAGCTTGACTTGCTTGTATACGAATGCGACGAAGGCCACAAGACCAACGACGATTGAGATAATGACGACCGGACTGCTCCATCCCATCGTGGAAGCGGACGAGAAGCCATAGAGCAGGCCACCGAACGCGATGGTCGAAAGGATCACGGACAGGATGTTGAGCTTTGGGTTCTTCAACTCGCCGACGTTCTTGAGCATCATCGTGCCTCCGACAAGGATGACCAGTGCCACGACTGCGATGCCAATGAACATCGGGCGCCATCCGAAACTGTCAATCACCAGACCACCGACAACCGGGCCGATAGCCGGGCCGGCGGCCATGACGATACCGGCCATGCCCATGGCGGTGCCGCGCTTATCCGGCGGATAGACGAGCATCGGCACTACGGCGACCAATGGCAGCAGCACGCCGGAGCCGGCGGATTGCAGTATGCGTCCGACGAGCAACAGCATGAAATTCGGCGCGACGGCACACAGCAGTGTGCCGACCATGAAAGTGGCAAGAGCTCCGGCGAAGAGCTTTCGGGTGGAGAATTTATCAATCAGATAGCCTGAAATCGGCACCATGATGCCCGAGACCAGCATGTAGACGCTGGTCACCCACTGCACGGTGCCGGTGGTGATATTGAAATCACGCATCAGTGCCGGCAAGGCCGGTGACATGACGGTCTGGTTGAGCAGCGCGATGAACGAGCCGACGACGATCACGCCCACGATGATGAATCGGGTGTGCGGATCAATAGGCTTTACGGAACTGGCGGCGGACCCGAATTCCGCGGTTTTCTGTGAGGTCACAGCATTTCCTTCTGTTGGTAACGTCATGTATGGGCGATCCGGCCCCATGCTTGTGTCAAGACACGAGGACACCGATGAGTCCGGACGTAAAGGAAAAGCCGCCATCCGTTCCGCATTCATATACGGCAAACGATTCGCGGCTTTGCGTAAGTTGATGGCTATGGTGAGCGATTCATGCGACGTCGACTGCGGATGGGCCATCGGTACATCCGCATGAGGCACGTCCCCGCTACACCAGCATCGAGAATAGGGCCATTTGTGGATTGGCAAACAGAACATTGCCGACGAACGACCCACGGCAGGCGCGTGCGATGAACATCGCGTAGCGATACAGGTTCATGGCACCTCCTTGATGGGTCTTCGTACGGCGGACATCGAGAAGCCTATCATCATTCAAATCGACGGTGAAACCCACGCATGCCTGACAATACACAAAATCTTCGCAAAAGGATTGGGCTTACCGCATACGATCCGCCTGAATAGCGGTCCGGGGATGAATCAGGGGCGAGCTAAGGGTTGCATCTCGTGTTTCCGTCATGATTTCTGGCAAAATAGTGAAGCTGAACATGCGCGGAATCGACCGGAATCGGAAAGGGACTAATCATGCGAGTTCTCGGCAATATCCTGTGGATCATTCTTGGTGGATTGGCCATCGCAATCGGATGGGCATTGGTGGGACTGATTCTGTGCATCTCCATCATCGGCATCCCGTTCGGCATTCAAGCGTTCAAGATGGCGGGACTCACCTTGACGCCGTTTGGCAAAACCGTGCAATACGGCGGCGGAGTCGGCTCTGCCTTGGCCAACATCCTGTGGGTGGTGCTGGTCGGCTGCTGGATGGCGCTCGGCTATCTGGGTGCAGGCGTGCTCAACTGCATCACCATCATCGGCATTCCGTTCGGCATCCAGTCGTTCAAAATGGCCAAGCTCGCGCTCTGGCCGTTCGGCGCACAGATCTACAGTTTGTGAATTACTCGAAATCACATACCTACAAAACCAAAGATTGTTGCTGTACCAACGTCTAGTCGTTGGTACAGCAATTACGGCAACATCTCCCCTTACAGGAAGAAGTCGTCAATCTCTGCTTCATTGTGCAATATCTCGGTTTCAGAGACACCAATGAATCTTGCCAAATCAACAGATGCGGCGAAACGTAGCTGTATATTTAAATCAAGATTGAATGCATAAGTCTGCAGCTCCCCTAGTTTCCGGTATTTATCGAGAAGAGTTTCCAATATTTGCGCGTATTGCACGTCGAGATTCGCGACGAACAAGTCCGCTTTGCGCTGATATTCAGCGATGATTGCCCGCTCTCTTGCACTCAATATGTTCTTGCCAAGACCAAGCACATTCGAAGCGACAATTGACCCGATAAGCGCGCCCACAACGGGAACAGGAATAAGCGTCTGACCAATCGCCGCTCCTACCGCCGCGCCGGTAGCATCAAGGGCATTGATAGTTACCAAGCTCAAGAAACCGTCATCATCAATCTCTCCGGAACGGAATTTCATGACAGCATCTATGAGTCCAAAAGTTCCGGACGCTATCGCCCCTGCGCTCGGAGCCGAAAGATGACAGACATTGGTCAATCCATAAATTGCATAGCCCGAAAACCCGCCTTTGAAGGCACCCTCTGCTGTCTTGACGCCTCCTTCCTTCCAATCCTCAGCGGTAAACTGCCATATTTCCTTGCCTTCTTCGTGCTTTTGATACACGAAAATGCCGAAGTTCAATCCACCTTGGATAGCAGCACCCACCCCGGCAGCTTTGTTAGCCTCGCCTAGATTCGGCTGAGCTTTGTGATATGCAGCAGCCTTATCCGTATTGGCCTTATTGGAGATTTCGCTCTTTTGCTCGGATGTCTGCCGTTTAATATTGTCGGTTTCTTCAGTAAAAGTCCGGTCAATCGCTTCTCTTTGGACCTGATCATATTTCAATACCGATGATTGCATCCATTTGTCCCAGGACAGTCCCCGGATGTTACTTTCCTCTTCGATAAGCTGCTTAATTTTCTGCACTTGGTTACTGGTTAGCGGTTGTCCGTTGAGAAAGACTTCTTTATCGCCATGCATGACCGCACGAAAAATGTCCATGTGGTCCTTTGAAAACATCATATCCATAGAACGGTATTCCGCAGATGTCTTCAGCTCGTTCATTAGGTTCGCATAGAACTTTACCTGCACTGGCTTGCCGTTAATCAACAAATCAGCAGGACCATTATCATTAAGCGTAATTGTTGATTTTTCCAACCCTTCAAATGCTCGTCTGGCGTTAGCGATTCCCGTCTGCGCGAATTCAGCGATAAATCCATGCATACCATTTTCACCACCACGCCCACTGTTGACAATGTTCATGACATTTTGATTCGCTAAATCAAGGTTCCTTAGCGCATTAGCTTGTCGCTCGGCGAGATCTTTCAGCTGACCTGTTTCATTATTAAGAATCTGTCTCAATGTGTCCATCAGAGTAGACACACGTAGCTGATTCAAATAATCAATATACGCGGCAATGCCCTGAGCAACATTGTTATCGATGGCGTGCTTGTCAGCAGTATTCTTGTCAGTCATCGAGTTCCAGTTCCTTGTTAATCATTTGCGCTAAGGTGAGCGTCATATTGACCAGTAATCCCGCCTGCATTTTCTCTTCGTGGGAGAACTGGCTGTAATCGGCGCCTGTCACCGCAGCATTCGCACGCTGTACACCATCTATCTGAGTTTGCGTTGCCTCAGTCAATGCCGCGACTTCGGCATTCTTCGCATTGAATTTGCGAATTAATACTTCCACATTCTGGCGCTCAAGCAAAAGCTTGTCAGCAGTTTCTTTGTTTTTATGATTCGCATAAATACCAGAACCAATTGCCGCAGCGCCCGCCACGCCAGCGATGGTCCATCCAACCGGACCAGCCAGGCCCAGGAACGCGGTTCCGGCTGACATGCCACCGCCACCTGCAGCCAATGCACCGCCACCAAGCCAAGCCAGAGCAGCACTATTTGCTGCAGCTCCGGATAATGCAGAAATGGCAGTACCGGTCGAAGCTACACCGAAGGTGGTGGCCACACCCATTGCAGCCGTAGGTCCCATGGTTGCTACTGCGATTCCCAAAGCACTGAGGGTGGCCCCTGCTCCAGACCCTCCTTCAGCTGCTTTTGCTTGCTTTTCTGCCTCCTTAATCTCATCCTCTTTATTCTCGAACGTCGTTACTTCGGTATTGATCTTATGCAGTTCAACGGCAAATTCTTTTGGCGTATTAGCCAATTGATTGATATGTTGTTCAACATACTTGACATGCACAATAGCGATTTTTCTCAAGTCATACAGCGCTTGCGTACTTTTAGCTAAATCATCCGCTACGTTTTCATAGCGTTCTACGGCATTGTTGTAATCCTCGACAGCCTTAGCTCTTAGTTTGGAATTAAACAAATCGACCTTATCGGCACTATCCTTGACGTTTTTAGCGATTGAGACGGTACCCTTTGCCATGCTGTCAGCCGCTTTGCTTACTTCGCCACTTGCGACGGCCGCAGACTGTGCCACGCTCCCTGCAACAGCTGCCGTCATTTTGCCCGCATCGCCGGCAAGCTTACCCGCATCGTTGACGATCTTACCTGCCCCTTTGGCAACATCTTTCGTGATTTTTCCCGCTGTGTCACCGATATTTCCGGCTATTTTACCGGCTTGTTTGGTGAAATCATTAAGACCTTTGCCCAAATTATCGAACATGTTGCCCATGGTTGTTGCTCCCCTTTTCACGCACCTGCCATGATGTCCGTCATCGACGGCAAGTGCTTCGTTGCACTTATAGGCCAAGTGTACTCATAATTACGTAGCTGCGGTACATGACCATACATGCACACTGCGTAGTTTGACGGATTCGCGAAGAAGCCCCCATGAATGACCAAAACGTAACTTGCTTACACACACCGTGATTTGACGGATTTGGACGTAAGACCTTATGGTGTGCACACCATGATTCAACGTATCGCATTCAGCAGCAACGGCGTGAACGAACACGCCAAGCGTCAGCAGATGAACCTGCCGGCGATGCTCGAATGCGCCTTCAAACAGGGTTTGCGCACTGCTCAGTTCCAGCCAATAACCGGAAACAAGCGCAGCCTGCTCGCTGCCATACAAATCTGATCAGTACACCTCTCATTGGCGCATAGCTGAATCATTGCCGGTGATATCGAGCCGACTCGTTCGCACCATGCCTCATAAACGCACCTGCACGAGCATGCGTTCTTGGCATAGTCGCAACTCAATGCACCGCAGCAAAACCCATTGCATACCATCACATATTCAGAAAGAACAACAGATCATGAAGTATTTCACTACTGACACGCATTTCGGGCATCCGCTGGTCAGCGTGCTGCGCGGATTCACCACGTTCGACCCTGGGCACACGCAGTATGACGCTCTCCTCTCCTCGCAGGGACGCAAGGCCGCCGAGGATTGGGCGAAGGGCGTGGTGCTTGACGATTCCCGGCTCAATTTCCGCAAGGCCGCAGACACCGATGCGCACGATGAAGCAATCGTGGCCAATATCAATCGGATTGTCGGCGAGGACGACGAGCTGTGGATTTTGGGCGATATCGGATACCGAACATCGGTCCGGCATCTGAAGAGCTGCCTGCGTCAGCTGCGCTGCAGGCATCTGCACGCGGTTATCGGCAATTCACGATGACTGGTGGCTGGACGATGCACCCGCGCGAGATCTGTTCGAATCGATTGAGCCGAACAGCACGGCGGAGCTGACCGGTCTCGGAATTGGCCGCCCGCAGGCAACGGAGACCGTCAATCTATCGCATTTCCCCTACCGTGAGGATCTTGCCTATGGCTGGCCGGATGATGCCGTACGTTTCCGCGATCAGGCATTGCCGTTCGACGGACATCGTCTGCTGTATGGTCACACGCACCAGCTGTCTCCGGAGGGCGCACGCCACGAAGCCCTCAACGTTGGACTGGACGCATGGAATCTGCAACCGGTAAGCGAAACACAGATTGCCGACTGGTTCCATGCACACGCGACCGATTCAACGCACGTATCACCGCTGGATATGCCCGACTCCCCCGGGCCGGCGCCCATTGACTCCGCCGCACAGCAGGAACCAGGCGGCTCGGTTTCGGCAGCCGAATCATAATACAAGCAATATTGGGGCGAGCAGAACCTTATGCCATCGCTGGCACCTGTCTCGCCCCACAGCACAACGAAAGGAGCTTGGCTATGGCAAAGCTCATTATTCTGCGAGGACTGCCCGCTTCGGGCAAGTCCACGTGGGCACGCTCATGGTGTGAGGACCCCGCCAACACGTGGCCGCATTGCGTGATTTCTCTCGATGACATTCGGCTCATGATCGCCGGCTCGGCACAGGTCCGAAACCAACTGCAATCCGAGCACGGCAAGCGATTCAATGACATGGTGGTTGCCATGGGACGGCACATGATTGCCGACGCATTGGATGCGGGGTGGGATGTGGTGGCGGATGCGCAACACGCTAATCCCCGGTATGCAGCCGAACTGGCGCTACTCGCTCAACGTCATGGCGCACTGTGGGAAACGAGGGATTTTGACGTTCCTCTAGACGAATTGTTGCGTCGCAATGCGGCGCGTGATACCGCTGACCGTGTTCCGGAAGATTACATTCGTTCGTCCTGGAAGCATTTTCACACCGCGATGTTCCGCCCGTTGGAACCGGGCGATCCGAATGGAAACCTGTTGGAGCGTATGCGCGCGGACCCTTACGTTCGGGTTATTCCGGTGCGCGGCGAAACAGACGTGTATGCGTGCAATTTCACTGCAGAGGCATTTCGTGAACATCGGTGGACGGATCGCACCATCAATGCACGAGGGCTTTTTGTCGGCGGCAACGGTCAGGTGGTGCAACGCGGGTTCGAGAAGTTCTTTGCTGTGGACGAGACGGAGGAGACATCGTTCGCCCAAGTCGTCAATCACGCTCAAGAACATCCAGAGTCGTTGCCCGTGCGCGTTGAGCGCAAGGAGAACGGATTTCTCGGGCTCGTGGGCGCGGCGGGAACTCCTGGATTGTTCCGCTTCTGGTCGAAGTCGGGGCAAACGGATTATTCCGCGCTTATCGAGCGCCTGTTTCCTTCAGATTCAGCGGTACGTGCCGAATTGTGGCGTATGTTGCATGAGTGGAATGTCACGGCGGCGTTTGAAGTCATCGATCGCGAGTCCGACCGGCACATCGTTGGATACGAATCATCCGGGCTGCGCTTGCTGCATTTGATTCGTAATGCCGAATCGTTCTCCATCGATGCCGCTCACGAGGAAACGTTCACTCTTGCCGGCGGCTTCGTGCGGCCGGAAACGGTGGCGATCTGCCATTCGCCGGAAGAAGTCGCCCAGGCAATCGGCGACGCCAAGGCAAGCCCGCATGAAGGCGTGGTGCTATATTTTGCCGACGGTTGGATGGTGAAGGTGAAGTCAGACCGGTACAAGTCGGTCAAGGCGATGCGCCCTCTTATGCAACGCGTGCTGCTGCGTGGTCGTTCCTTCAACAAGTCCGGCGACATTGCCGATTTGGCTCGCCGTATCATCGATTACGCACACGAACACCACATCGACCTGGCCTACGAGCGGCAGGCATTCGGCGAGCGCGATATCGATATGACCAAGGTCAATGACATCGTGGACCACGTGCGGTGACTGCTGAGTTCTAGCGCAATATCTTCTGACCAACGTATGTATCACGAAAGCATGTGTCGTGAAAGCATGTATTGCGCTAGAACCAAATCATTCTCGTGGAGGCCGGATAATGAATCTCTATGCTTTGAACATGACGCACCATATGCCGGCATTTCCTTGCGCGAACAACTGTTCATTACGAACATTGTACTGATGCCGTTACAGAACAGAAGAGGGTGCTGTCCTAGCGCCAACCATCCGACCCGGTTCTGCCAGGCACCGAACCGATTCGACAAGGACGCCGTGAAAGACATCATGTTCGGACGGGATGACACGAAGAAGGACTCCAACGGAGTGACCGTCATCCCCTATTCCAAACTAGACGAGCGTGCACTCGTGGAACTCGCCGCATAATCCATCTCAATACTGCATACTTGAAACCGCCTATAGCTGCTCTTCGTAAACACTGAGGCGGTTTATCGTGTCTCTTTGCGTCTCGTCACGATGTTTATCGCGGAGCGGGCATCGCCGACATCCGCGACATCTATGACAAGGTCGTGCTCGACGAAATCGATGAGAGCGATCAGCCGGACGGCGACCTGTTCCGGAAAGGCGATGTGGAAATACAGGGGCCGCAGGGCTGGTCGTACAGACCGGAAAACGTCCGCTGAAAATACAGGTATCGAAATCATTGAGGAATGTTCTCGTCACAGGAGTCGACGAGAACGCGGAAGCCCAAGAAAGGTGGACGCAAACACCTCATCTCAACGAGGTTCATAGAGGTTCGTAACATGAAGAAAGGTCCGGGCAACCAACACTGCTCGGACCTTTCCGCAACACTCCCCCTCAGTCGCTTTCAGCGACAGCTCCCCTCAGAGAGGGGAGCCGAGGAAAACTACTTGGAGACGTTGAACTTGAACTCCACAATATCTCCGTCGGCCATGACGTAGTCGCGGCCTTCCTGACGGAGCTTGCCTTCCTCCTTGATCTTGGCCATGGAGCCGTCGGCGGCCACGAAATCGTCGTAGGAGACGATGTCAGCCTTGATGAAGCCCTTTTCGAAGTCGGTGTGAATCACGCCGGCGGCCTGCGGGGCGGTCCAGCCCTTGTGGATCTGCCAAGCGCGCACTTCCTTGACGCCTGCAGTCAGGAAGGTCTGCAGTCCGAGGATGTCGAAGCCCACGCGGGCCAGCTGGTCGAGACCGGACTCGCTCAAGCCAGCGTCGGCCAGCATTTCGCGGGCGTCCGCCTCGTCGAGCTCGGTCAGGTCTGCCTCGAACTGAGCGTTGAGGAACACGGCCGGAGCCGGGGCCACGGATGCGGCGAGCTTAGCCTGCAGGTCCTTGTTGGCCAGCTCGTTGTCGTCCACGTTGAACACGTAGATGAACGGCTTGGCGGTCATCAGATGCAGGTCGTAGACGGAATCCTTGTCGAAGCGGCCTTCGCGTGCGGCCTTGTCGAGCGTCTCGCCGGCTTCAAGGATGGTCTTTGCCTGCTTGACTGCGTCCATGTAGGCCGGCTCGATCTTCTTGCCCCTCAGATCCTTCTCCAGCTTGGGCAGCGCGTTTTCGATGGTCTGCAGGTCGGCGAGGATCAGCTCGGTGTTGATGGTGTCGATGTCGTCGGCCGGATCCACCTTGCCGTTGACGTGGACGATGTCATCGTCTTCGAAGGCACGCACGACCTCGCAGATCGCGTCGGCTTCGCGAATGTTGGCGAGGAACTTGTTACCCAAGCCTTCGCCTTCCGAAGCGCCCTTGACGATGCCTGCGATGTCGACGAAGGTGACGGTGGCCGGCACGATCTTCTCCGTGTGCACGAGCTTGGCAAGCACCGGCAGACGGTCATCCGGCAATGGTACGATGCCGGTGTTCGGCTCGATGGTGGCGAACGGGTAGTTTTCGGCCAGCACGTTGTTGCGGGTCAGTGCGTTGAACATGGTGGACTTGCCGACGTTGGGCAGTCCGACGATTCCGATAGTAAGAGACATGGTTCCCTAGCTTAGTATTAGGCTTCGATGGCGTCGACGGCCTTGATGACCGCACCGCGGAACGCGCTTTCCTCCAGCGAGGTCACACCCTTGATTGTGGTGCCGCCCGGCGAGCAGACGGCGTCCTTCATGACGCCCGGATGGGTTTCGTTTTTGAGGTATAGCGCACCGACGCCTTCCACCATCTTCGCGGCTAGACGGTAGGCGGTGGCACGTTGCAGGCCGTATTTCACGCCCGCGTCGCCGAGCGCCTCGATATACATGTCGGTGAATGCCGGTGCGCAGCCTGCGATGCACATGCCAATGCCCATATGCGCGGAATCAACGCGTTCGATGAGGCTGATCGATGAGAACAGCCGCTCGAACACTTCGGCTTGCGTGTCGGTCAGCGTGTTGTCGGCTTCGGTGACGAGTACCCCCTTGCCGACGGCCATCGGCGTGTTCGGAATGGTGCATTGGATATGCGCCGCGTTGAAATCGGCGCCGAACAAGTCTCGGTATTTGTCAAGATCCCAGCCCGCCGCGATGGATACGACGAATTTGTCTTCGTCGGCAATCGCGCCGATGACTGGCTTGATGACACTTTCGATTTGGTACGGTTTGATGGCGATGACGACCATGTCGGACGCTGCGACGACTTCGGCCGCGTTGTGCAATGGCTTTGCACCCACTTTCATCGTGGTCTTTTCCAGCTTGTCGTAATGCGCGGCGCAAGCCACGATGTCGGCACCGTCGACGGCGCCGGCTGCGACGAGTCCTTCGGCGATGGCCTGCGCCATATTGCCGTATCCGATGAATCCGATGGTTGGATTGGACATGGTGTCCTCCTTGTCGTCTTTTCTAATGGACGTAATTGTTTTGGATGCGATGGTTTCGGAGAATTTCGGGAATGTCAGAACAGTTCTTCCAGGTCTCCCCTGTTCAACGCCTCGTCGAACAGGTGCTTGAACACCACGGAACCATGTACGCCGTCGTGCTCGAATTCGTTGGTGGTCCAATAGTGCGATCGTCCCACACGGGACAGCGTATCGAATTGCAGACCGGAGTCGACGTACATGTCGTCAAAATAGACGGCAGCCTGCAGCGGAACCTCATTGCGCGCCAACTGGTCGGCATCGTAGATCGTGCCGAAATGCGTGTCTTCCATAAGCACGTCCATGGCTGGTTTGAACGGACGCAACGCACGTTCCTGCTCGAACATCCACGGGAACATGGCCTCGCCGGTGAAATTAAGCGGACGAATGTCACCCGCGAATTCCGGATGCTCGCCGCGCACGCGCTGTGCGGCCCAGCAAATCGGCGCTTCCAGCTCACCGTTGGCGTAGATGAACTCCTGCAACGGCCAATACAGCGGGCGAGATGAAGTCGCATCCATCACGGAAGACAGGAATTCGTCAGACAGTTCCGCCGAGGTCGAGGCCGACCCGTCGCCGTCAAGGAATGCCTGGTCAAGAATCCAATGCACGCGTTCGAAACTCGGCTTCATGCCGAAATCGGATCCCAAGCATTGGAAGCGTTCCACCGTGAGCGGATCGCCGTTCGGCAATGTGACCTTGCGCGATTGCAGAATGTCGGCGACGGCCGCGGCACGTTCGATATCGATCGGGTAACGCTCGTAGAACTGCTTCGTCTTTGCCGCCATGCGCGGGAATGTATGACGGTACACGTCGGTCGCATCGGCGGGAACATGAGGAATGCCGCCCGTGGTGAAACTGGCGATAACTCCTTGCGGGAACAGCGAAAGATACGTCAACGTCAGGAATCCGCCATAGCTTTGGCCAAGCGTGACCCAACGTGCGCCCCCGAATTCGGTACGACGCAGATGCTCGAAGTCACGAACGATCGAATCGGCGAGGAAACGCTTCAAAAACGCGGCACCGGCCTTGCCGTCGCCATCCATGCCCTCAATCACATGCGTATCGACACGAGACGAACGCCCAGTACCACGTTGATCCGGCAACACCACGCGGAAATGCTTGATAGCCTCCTCAATCCAACCATCGGAACTTGGACCGAGCGGACGCGGACCGGAACCACCGGGACCACCCTGCAGGAACACGAGCAGCGGCAGATCATCATGCACATGTTCGGGAGCGGTGACCACACGGTAGAACAGGCTGATCGATTCGCCATCGAACCCATGACCGGGCTCGTGACCCGTCCAATCCAACGGCACCTTGATGGAACGATCCTCAATATGCAATCCGGGCACGTAGTATTCGCTCAGCAACGTCATGCATTCACCTTTCCTTTGGCGTCATCGGCATATTCAATGCGAGTAGTGACTTTTTGATGGCTTCCATCCCACCCACATGCGGAGACAACCTTACCTCACAAAAGCGGCTTTACCTTACCGCTATTTCATTCCTGCGCATGATGGCGTCACAGCATATCTGGCGCTAGGGTGGAGCATATGTCGAATCTCAAGCAGCGTCTCTTGTCATGGATGCATGGCCATGTCTTCGCAGGCGATCTCATCATCACGCTTGTTATAGGTGTTCTGCTGTTCGGCGTGACCGGCAGCATCACCTATAATCCGGGATTGCTGTTTGACCTTAATCCTTCCATACAGATGGCGTGGGAAGCGGCAATGCTGATCCCGCTGCTGATCCGTCGATGGCGGCCACAGACCGGAGCGTTGCTCTGTGTGGCATTGGCCTTGACGCATCTCATATTCGGCCCTTGCATATTGGGCGCCGATATTCTGGCATTGGTCATGCTGTATTCGGTGATCGTCTACGGCAATCCCAAAAACACGAAAGCCTTCATTATTCTAGCGTTGGCCATCGGTCTTCTGGCTTCGGCGTTGATGGCATGGACCATGACCAATGGGCCGCTGCTCACCGGTGGCAAAGTGCATACGTGGAGCAGTTGGAATGGCTCAAATCCAAATGGCTCAATGGTCACGGAAGACACTCTCGGCTCCATCTACACAGGAACATCCATGTCGGAAGTCGCCAACATGGTGGCGCAATACATGTTGGTGCTGACGCCGATTTTCGAAGTATGCATTATTTCCACCGTCATTGTAGCGTTCTGGCAGCGTGCCCGTCTGGCAACCGTTCGTATGATGCGGGAACGCAATGAGGCGATCGCCGCACGAGACCAGGACGAACGCGATATCGCCGCGTTGGCGGAACGAGCACGCATCGCACGCGACATGCATGATGTGGTGGCGCACACCCTATCAATCATCATCGTGCAGTCTGATGGCGGCCGCTATGCAGGCACGCATGATCCCGCGGTGGCTAGAAACACCATGGAGACGATTCGACACGAATCGGAACGCGCACTGCATGACATGCAACGTCTTCTGGGAGTATTCGGGGGTTCACCGCACGCCGATTATAACGATATAGGCAATCTTGTGGAACAAGCGCGAAACGTCTCCCCCGACATTCGAATCCGATGGAATATCACCGGCACCGCCAGCCCAGAACAACTCGGTGAACAAGCCTCGATAGCTTCCTACCATGTAGTGCAGGAGGCGCTGACGAATATCCGCAAGTATGCGGGGCCGCACGTCGATGTGCATATTAAAGAGTCATGGAACAACGGTTTACTCACTTTGACCGTCACCGACAATGGTCGTGGCGCGGCGGCCAATATCGACGGGCATACGCCAGGTTACGGCCTGTTGGGCATGAAGGAACGCATCGAATCGGCCGGAGGCTCATTGCAGGCTGGCCCTCAACTCGGCGGAGGCTTCGAAGTCATGGCCACCCTGCCTTACGGCGGTAAAGAGCCAGCGACAGACGAAACCGGCGAACAGTATGCCTCGGAACAGTCCGAATCTTGCAACACAACTGCCATATCCAGCAAAGCGAAATTATCCGACGAAGCAATCGCATCTCACACAGCCGTCAACATATCGGCGCGAATCCCCGATCAACCATCGGAACAGACGCAGGAAACCAACCAACCAACCGGTCGCGACCATCGTTCGAACGCCCTGCAACACTTGCGCATCACCGCACCCAATCTGCATGATTTGCTCACATCGCTGAAACTGAAATCCGTAGAACTTGCAAATACATCCAATTCGCGAGGGCTGAATTGGGTGGAACGTGTTTCCGCGTGGACGCAGCACCATTATGTGCTCATGGATTCCGTTGGTGCCGTGGTATTGGTCATGCTGCTGAATCGCATGTCGATTACATTCTTTTTTGATAGTTCACGCGATGCGCAGCTCTCTCATGCGATCGCCGCATGCTGCTTGCTGGCACTGGCTCTTCGACGCAGGTTCCCCGAGACTTGCGCGCTTATTGTGTTCGTATTGTCGGTTGTGCAATTGGTTTTTTTGGGATTGATTGAGGTTGGACATATCGTAGCGTCGCTGTGTGCGCTGTATTCAGCCGTATTGTATGGGCGTGAACACGCATGGCGTTGGACCGGTCTTGCCGCTGTCACCTGTTCAGCTCTGATGGGCTTGAAAATCGCAGCTGATCAACACGGATACACTACCTTGTTCGGCGCCATCGCCGCTTCCGTGGGCTTAACAAAACCGGTTTCAGCCACGTCAAGTAGTAGTGCAGCATTCTTTACCGGCGTCATGTATACGGTTGCAGTGCTGATGCTGTGCGCCGGCATCATGGCGTGGGCACGTTGGGCGCGTTCCAGTGATTCAAACGCACTGGTGTTGCAGGCTCGCGAAGAGGCACTGGTGGCCGAGCAGGAGAAGCAGCGTATTCTCGCGGCGAATATGGAACGTGACCGTATCAGTGCCAGCATTCAGGCTGAAGTCACCGCCACGTTGAACAGCGTGATCAGTCAAGCCGTCGATGGTATCCGCATGCTGGATAGCGCCGAAGCACAAGGCAAAGAGACTACCGCCGACGAGATTTCCGCAGCGTTCAAAGCCATTGGCGAGCAGGGGCGCGCCGCGCTTAAGCGTATGCGCGAATTGCTTGGCGTGCTTCGTGAGACTGGTTTCAGCGATGACGCTCATGCCGGTAGTGCGAGCGAACTGCAGTTGAGGCCCGCAGCACCATTGGAGGAGCAGCTGCAGCGCGTGCCTCGATAGCCGATTCAAGTTTTTCAGGGAGATTTAAGGGTTTGTTTCGCGCTGTGAGCGGAACAATGCCGATAAGGTGGAGAGTATGAGTGAAGAACAGAAGATTCGTGTGGTCATTGCCGATGATCAGGAATTGGTACGCGCCGGTTTCGCCATGGTGATCGGCTCCCAGCCTGATATGACGGTTGCGGCGCAGGCTCGCGATGGTGCAGAGGCTGTGGCGTTGGCGGAAACGCTGCATCCTGACGTGGTGTTGATGGATGTGCGTATGCCCGGCATGGATGGTATCGAGGCGACTCGGCAGATCAGTGCGTTGCAGCATCGCTTTGCTGCCGATGGAACGCAATCAGAAGTCACTCATACCAAAGTGATCATTCTGACGACATTCGATTTGGATGAATATGTTATGGCTGCGATCACTGCCGGAGCTTCCGGTTTTCTGCTGAAAGATACGGAACCGGAAACGTTGCTGAATTCGATTCGCACGGTTTTTCAAGGTAATGCGATTATCGCACCGTCCGCCACGAAACGTCTTATCGAGAAAATGATGGAAGGCGACTTCATGGCTACGAACGTCGGTAGGCCTGAAAATTCCGCAACTACTTCTGCTACGGATTCAACATATACCGATCCGGAATTGGACGAGCTGACCGATCGCGAGCGCGAAGTGCTTATTGAGATCGCGCATGGATTGTCGAATCAGGAAATTGCCGACAAGCTTTTCATCAGCCTGCCGACGGTGAAAACGCATGTGGCGCACATTCTGTCGAAAATCAATGCGCGTGACCGCGTGCAGGCGGTGGTGTTCGCCTATGAAAACCATTTGGTCTGATTGATTTGTTGTTTTGCGTATGCATGATACGCAAAAAGGGCTCCTACCATGTTTGTGGCAGGAGTCCTTTTCGTTGTGTTTGCTATGAAGCTTAGGCTTCGGCGAGCGCCTCAACAGGAGGCGTGCTCACTGCCCTGCGTGCGGGGAATACGCTGGCGAGCAGTGCTGCCACGGCTGCCACGGCGAGTACGATGCCATTAATGCCCCATTCGAACGGGAACACCACTTTGCCGTACATGCTGAACACCACGTATGCGCCCAGCCAGCCGAACAGTGTGCCAAGTAGTACGCCCGAGATGCCGGATACCAGCGAGATGAGCAGGGCTTCCACCGCGAGGGAGCGTCGCAACTGGCCTCGAGTCATGCCGATGGCACGCAGTGTGGCGGATTCTCGGGTGCGTTCGATCACCGACAGCGACAGCGTGTTGGCTACGCCGACAAGTGCGATGAGCACGGCCACGGCGATCAACCCCACCAGAAGCATCATCATGGAGTCGATCATGTTCGCCCATTCGATGCGTTCGGCAATCGGTCCGGTCACTGTTGCATCAGTGCTCTTCTCCAATGCGGCCTGCATGTCGTTGTAGATGCCGTCAACGGAAACTCCCGATTTGTCAGTATCTGCCTTGACCAGCAACACATGGGTGGCGGCGTCAAGGTCACCATTGGTGAAATGGCTTTCATCCACGAATCCGACAGCTCCATACTGTGCGGATACGCGACGGTAATCGGCTTGGTTTGCTTGCAATGTCAGCGAACGCGTAGCGTCGCCGTCCTGGTTCCATTCGGTGGAGAAATCAGCCGTGCCATTGGCGAACTGCAGCTCCTTGCCGGTTTGCGCATTGTATGTTGGCATGAGCACGCTATCACTGTCGATGGAGGCGTTACCCAAGTTGGCACGCATGACCTGCTTGACCTGATCGATGTTTTTCACGCCGACCAGCAATGCGGACGTAGGCTGGGTTCCATCCGCTTTCTCCAAGGTCACGGAAACCGCCGGTGCATACAACGTGTCGGACACGCCGTTGATGTCAGATACATCCTTGACCATTTGCTGGCTGATGTCATCGCCCATGGCCACGATGTCGACGCTATAACGGGTGGCGAGCGCACCATTCATAGTCTCTTTGGCGCTAGCGGCACCGGTTGCGATGGTGGAGACCAAGGTGACACCGATGAGCAGAGCGGCACCGGTTGCTGCGATGCGTCGCGGATTCTTCTGAATGTTGGCGTGTGCAACTGTTGCGGAAGGACCTGTCAGCGAGGCCAACGCTCCAACGCCCTTCATGAGGGTCGGCATCCAGAATACCGCGGTGACCACCATGCCGAGGAACACCAGTGCGGCACCGGCGATGGCTATGAGCAGAATCATCGTGAATTGATCGCCGCTCGCATCCTCGCCGCCGTTGGTGGCCTGCACCTGCCAGATGGAGAATATGGCCATGGCGATACCGACCACCACCATCAGAATACCGATTATGGCTCGCGTGAGGCTGGAACGACGGTTGTCGGTCAGTTCGATCGGGCGCAATGCCTCCAATGGTGTCACCGCAGTAGCGGAACGTGCGGATCCCAAGGATGCGAGCACCGTCACCACAATACCGAAAAGAATGGGTACGACGGCGGCTTGCCAGGAGAAATTGAATCGCATACCCTCTTGCATGATGTCGCTGACGCACATGCCCCACATGAGCAGACTTCCCAGCACCACGCCAAGCACGGATGCGACGAAGCCAAGCACTGCCGCTTCGGACAGCACGGAACCATACAGCTGGCCTTTTTTCGCGCCGATGGTGCGCAGCAAGGCGAGTGTGCGGCGGCGTTGCGCCACGAGTACTTGGAACGTGTTGGCGATCACCAGAGCCGCCACGAACATGGCAAGCACGCCGAAGCACATAAGGAATGTGGTGGCGATGTTGGTTTGGTTGCCGCTTAAGGATTTGATGCTTTCGTCACTGATTTGCTGTCGTGACATCAGATCGAAATGCTTTGGCAGCAACGCTTTCACACCGTTGATGGTTTTTGCGGATACGCTGTTTCCATCCAAGGCAAGGTCGAGATACACCATTGTTGTTCCGGTGGCGTTGAAATCGTCCGTTCCCTGCATTGCGGCAAGCAGATTGTTGGATCCTACGATCGCACCACCATAGTATGAGTAGGCGCCGTTCGGATCGGATGTGAGTCCTACCACGCGCACGTTGTCCGCCTTGGCTTTGCCATCGTCGCCTACCGCATATCGGGAGGTCAGGCTTACAGTGTCTCCAACGCCGACGTTCAACTGTTTCGCCATGTCTTCCGGCAGCGCGACTTCGTTGGAATCCTTCGGCTGGTCCCCTTCCGTGATATTCACGGGGAGCATGTTCTTCTGTGCCGCGGTGGAGATGATCTCGCCGCTGATGGTGCTGTCTCCCTTGGAAACGCTGGCGCCGGTTTCCACCGAGGCGCGGATGCCGTCGACTCCTTCGATGCCGGCGATCTGGTCGAGATGGAAGTCGCCGACAGTGCTGGAGTACGCCTCGTCGAGTTCCTCATCGCTCAGGTCGGAGCTGTTGACGGTCACCGCATAGTTGGCGTTTCCGAACATGGCGGTCAGCCGCCGTGTCAGGGAGTCGTTCATGGCATTGCCGAACAGGAAGGTGCTGGCGATGAACGCCGTGCCGATCATGATGGCGATGCCTGCGGGTATGAGCATGCGCTTGGTTTTTCGCATGAGTTTCAAAGTGATGGACCACATGGTGAATTCTGTTCCCTTCTTCGAATGCTTCTACAGTGCGTTTAGTGGGAATGTCTCGCGGAAGCCGCATTCATTGTGGCGGCTTCGCGTTCCTTCATCAACAGTTCACTCATCTGGTCTGCTGTCGGCTTGTTCACGTCCGCCACGATCTGGCCGTCGGCGAACACGAGCGCACGGTCGGCGTAAGACGCGGCGACCGCATCATGCGTGACCATGA